>Ga0115558_1000319_pt1 | contig 32232 bp, 25 predicted proteins | sample COGITO_mtgs_1104_4_FD_87279 | JGI IMG/M metagenome (GOLD analysis project Ga0115558, IMG submission 87279) | Pelagic marine microbial communities from North Sea - COGITO_mtgs_110426 | ecosystem: Environmental > Aquatic > Marine > Epipelagic | place: Germany:Helgoland, sampling site Kabeltonne... | reverse complement strand
ATTGAGCATACTGAAACACTATATAAAAAATCTAAAACAAAATCTCGATCAGAAACAGTGTCAATTGAATTTCCTGTTGGTCTTTTAAAACCAAGTTTTTTACTTGTATAGTTTCTATCAATATTAAAAGAGGTTCCAGTTAGAGCGGCAACGCCCAAGGGATTTTCTTCTAAACTCTCTAAATTATTAATAAATCTTTTTTTGTCTCTATTAAACATCTCAACATAAGCCATTAGGTAGTGGGCAAAAGAAATAGCTTGTGCGTTTTTAAGATGAGTAAAACCAGGCATGATAGTTTCTATATTTTTTTCAGCTAATTTTAATGTACTTTTAATTAGCTTATCTATAGTAAAATTAATTTCTTTAATTGCAGATCTTATCCAAATCTTAAAATCTGTAATTACTTGATCATTTCTAGATCTTGCAGTGTGAACATAGCCTGCCTCATCACCAATTATTTGAAAAAGCCTTTTTTCAATATTCATATGAATGTCTTCATATTTTTTATTAAACTCAAATTTTTTATTAGATATTTCTTTTTCTATCTTATTAAGGCCATAGATAATCTTATTTTTAATTTTAAAAGAAATGATTTTTTGTTTAAACAACATTTCTACATGTGCAATTGATCCCTGAATATCCTCTCTATAAAGTCTTTTATCAATATCTATAGAATTTCCCACTTTTTGAAATAAAGTTGAAGAGCTCTTCTTAATTCGAGTACCCCATATTGCCTGGTTGTTTTTATTTTTTCTCATGATATTTAATTATACCTATTTAGCATGAGATTTTTAATATTATTTACTTTTTTGGTTTCAAATACCTTAGCTGATGATTTGCCTAAAATAAAAAATATGGTTATTCATAAAGACCTAAAAGCTTACGATAATGTTATTTTTTTAGACCAAAAAGATCAAAAAATTAGTATTAAAGATTTTAAAGGAAACTTAGTTTTACTAAATTTTTGGGCAACATGGTGTGAACCATGCAAAGAAGAGATGCCATCCCTAGATAGACTTCAAAATAATTCAGAACTTAATAATATAAAAATTTTTCCAATAAATATTAGCCAAGAAAGTTTAAAAAAAATCGATAATTTTTTTCAAGAATTAAATATTGAATATTTAGATCCATATTTTGATGCACCAACTACCTTAGCTAAAACACTTTCTTTAAGAGGAGTTCCAACTTCAATACTTTTTAATTTAGAAGGTAAGGAATTTGCAAGAATAATGGGCTCAATTGATTTTGATAATTTAGAATTTATTGAATGGTTAAAAACATACAATTAGTTTTTAAAAAAATAAGCAAATCCTACAAGAACAATTATTGCAATAAATTGTAGAAGTACTCTCCATTGCATTAATTTGTTGGAATATTTTTTACTAGTTTCCCCACCTTTAAAAAGAGTTCCAATACCCAATATCAAAACAACAGCTACAGCTATTAAAAGAATTATTGATAGAATTTTTACAAATATTCCAGAAATCATATAAATATTGTAAAGTGTTTTAAGAAATAAAAAACATAATTAATCAACTATGACATTTTGCCTAAACTCCACAATAATAAAACCTGAAAATGGATTTGAGATAAAAAATGCAGTTATTTTGCTCCATGGATATGGTGGAGATGGAAAAGATATAAGCATGCTATCTTTGAACTGGAGAAGACATATGCCTAACACCATCTTCATTTGTCCAAATGGACACGAAATATGTGCAATAAATCCTTCGGGCTTCCAATGGTTTGATCTTACTAAAGATGATCCTAATTATATATTAGAACAATCAATTAAAGCTGAAAATAAAATACAAAAATTTATTAATGAGATTAAGCAAAAATTTAATTTAACAAACGACAAAATATGTTTATCAGGATTTAGTCAGGGATGCATGATGTCGTTAAACGTTGGTTTAATAGCAGAAGAAAAGTTTTCTTGTATAGTTGGTTTTTCGGGAAAAATAATTAATCAAAATAATTTGAAAGAAAGAATAAAAAACTCTACAGATGTTTTGTTAATTCATGGTGATGCTGATCAAGTTGTGCCATCAACATATTTATTAGAAGCTAAAGATTTTTTAATTAGATGTAGTGTAGAAGTTCAAACGTTATTAATTAAAAATTGTGATCATCATATTCCCATGGAAGCTTCAAGTACAGCACTTAATTATATTTTAAAAAAATTTTAATATCTCTAATCATTGATAAAATTGTTTAACTAAGTTAAAATTGTCTAATGAATAATTTTTTTGAAAAAGATGTTTCATTAGAAAAATGCCCAGCTTTAGTTCTTAATGCTGATTATAGACCATTAAGTTATTATCCTTTATCTTTATGGTCTTGGCAAGATACAGTAAAATCTGTTTTCTTGGATAGAGTTATAATTGTGAGTAACTATGATAGGGTCATAAGAAGTCCATCATTTAATATGCAATTACCAAGTGTTATTGCTTTAAAAGATTATATCGTCCCACAAACAAAACCAAGCTTTACTAGATTTAATGTATTTTTGAGAGATAAATTCTCTTGCCAATACTGTGGGAGTGATGAAGAACTTACTTTTGATCATCTATTACCAAGATCAAAAGGAGGTGAAACTAATTGGGATAATGTTGTTACTGCCTGCTCTTCCTGTAATGTAAGAAAAGGTGGAAAATTATTAAAACATTCGGGCATGATGCTTAATCAAAGTCCGTATCGACCATCTACAGAAGATTTACATAAAAATGGCAAAAACTTTCCACCAAATTTTTTGCATAAAAGTTGGATGGATTATTTGTATTGGGATGTTGAGCTAGAGTCTTAAATTTTTTCAGAAATATTAATTGCAATCCTTGAGCCTGTTTTAATAATTTTATCTAATATTGAATAAGGACCTTCTTTAGTTGCTCCTTCTTCATAGGCAATATTTTTATGATTAAGCTCATCTTTTCTAAATTTTGTAATTTTATTTTTTAATTTATTTTCATCTGACTCTAGTTGTTTTATTTGGCTTGCATAATGTTCTTGGATAACTTCTTCAACTGAAGCTGTACATAACATGGTAGCTTTTTTACCTAGAATTGTTGAGCCAAACCCCAATCCTACACCTAATAAATCCCATAAAGGCAAAAATTTTGTAGGAGTAATTTTTCTTTTTTTTATTTCATTTTCAAAATATTCACAATGTTCTTTTTCATGCTCTTTCATTTCTTCAATTATTTTTTTCAATTTATCATCTTTAATGAAAGTATTTAAAGCTAGTAACTGACCTTCATATATTTTTATAGCACCACGTTCACCTGCATGATCCACTCTTATAAATTCTTCAACTTTATTTTTATTTGTTTTTTTCATAACTTAAAAATATTTTAGTAAAAATTATTGTTAATAATAAATTTATTATTATATTTAAGGTTGTAAGTGAAAACCCAAAAATTTTAAATGTTACATCTTTGCAACTAACTATTTTTTGTTGTAATTGTTGTAATATTTCTTCTTTAGATAAGATTTTTGAACTATTTTTTAGATCACAGACAAGAGATTCTGTAACGAAACCTTGCTCAATACCCAGGTGATATAAAGATATTAACGTGCCAGCTAAAAAAATAAAGATTAACAAAAATATTAAAAACTTTTCTAAATGATTAAATTTGAAGTTTATTGCGATTATAATTAATGCGCCCATATAAGGTATCCTTTCAATCAAACATAAATTGCAAGGTTGGTGACCTAGAATATATTCAATGAAGTAAGCAGAAATTAATGCAAATAAACTTATTAAAAAAGTTAGCCTAAAAAAATTTTTTTTGTTTAAATTAAGCATTAAATTTTAAAATTAAAAATACGATAATAAAGATTAAAACTATCAATAAACCAAGAATGGTAAACCATTTTGATCCATGTTTATTCATAAATTTTGTAAATAAATCACCAAATTTATAAGATAGATATGAGATAAGAAAAAATCTAAGACTTCTTGAGATCAAACTTACTATTATAAAAATCAATATGTTAAAACCAATCAATCCACTTGCAATTGTAAATGCTTTATATGGTAGAGGGGTAAAGCCAGCTAAAAAAAGGATGCTCAACCAAGTAAGAAAACCCTCACCTTGAGATAAATTATTTTTTAAGTTTATGATTTTTTTTTCATATCCATAAAATTCAATTATATTCATTGCTATATCTAAAAAGACAGCACCAAGCATATAGCCAAAAATACCTCCTAAGACTGAAAATATTGAGGCTATTAAAAATATTTTTAAGTAACTTTTCTTTTTGGCTATAACCATAGGGATAATCATGACATCAGGGGGTATAGGAAAAAAAGAACTCTCTATAAACGAAATGACACCTAAAAAAAAATTTGAACTTTTATGAGCAGCTAAGTCCAAACATTTTTTGTAAAGAGTTTTAAACATTTTTTGGTTTTATTATAATTTTAGTTCTTATACTATTTAAAATATTAATTAATAATAAAAGGGCGAATGGCGGAACTGGTAGACGCGCACGACTCAAAATCGTGTTTCGCAAGAAGTGAGAGTTCGATTCTCTCTTCGCCCACCAAAAGATTATGAATTTAGATAATTTAAACAGTTTAATTGAATTATTTTTTTATCAATCAGATAAACAAAATAAAAAAAGTATTTTTTTGCAATGGTTAAATCCAAATAAACAAATAACATATACTTGGGGAGAAACACAAAAGAGTATTTTAAAATTATCAAAAACAATTAAAAAAAACATAAAAGAAGGCGATAGATGTCTTTTAGTGTCAGAGAATAGACCTGAGTGGTTCATTTCTGATCTAGCTATTATGTTATCTGGTGGAATTACGGTGCCAGCTTATACAACTTATACTGAAGAGGATTATAAGTACTTAATTGAGGATTGTGAACCTAGCTTAGTTATAGTTTCAAATAATGAAATGCTAAGAAAATTAAGCAATACTATTAATCAAAAAAATTTTATTAAAAAAGTTATTACGTTAGATGAAGTCAATAAAGTTTTAGATAATCAGGATTCAGTTAACAAAGAAAAATATTTAGACTTCAATACATTATTAAAAATTGATTTACTAGAAGAAGATAAATTCCAAAATAATAAATTAAAGAGAACCTCACCCGCTTGTATAATTTATACTTCAGGAACTGGAGGAAATCCAAAAGGGGTAGTACTGAGTCATGGTGGTATTTTAAATAACCTTGTAGGTGCTTGTGAAATTATGAAGCCATTATTTAATTCAAGACCAGTATTTTTAACTTGGCTGCCTCTTTCTCATTCATATGAGCACTGCGTACAATTTGCTCAAATTGCCGTAGGGGCAAAAGTTTTTTATGCTGAAAAAATAGAAAAACTTCTAGAAAATATATCTGAAGCAAAACCAACAATTATGACAGCTGTTCCAAGGTTTTATCAAAATCTTTATAACAAAATAAATATTAATTTAAAAAAACAAACAGGTTTCAAGGCAAAATTAATTGATGCAACTCTGCGATTGGGTAAGAAAAAATTATTAAATCAAAAAATGAGTTTTTCTGAGAAGTTATTAAATTTAATAGTTAATCAGTTAGTTAGAAAAAAAATAAAGAAGCAGTTTGGTGGTAATTTAAAAGCTTTTGTTTCTGGTGGAGGTGCTTTAGATAAAGAGATAGGAGAATTTATGAACTCTATAGGACTACCAACACTTCAAGGTTATGGATTAACAGAAACATCCCCAGTAGTAAGCTGTAATCCCATTCATAAAATAAAAGTAGAAACTGTTGGTCCTCCTTTTAAAGGAAACCAAGTTAAAATTGCTGAAGATGGAGAAATTTTAGTTAAAGGTGAAAATGTAATGTTGGGATATTGGAATAAAAAAGAAGAAACAGAAAAAGTAATTATTGATGGATGGCTTCACACAGGGGATATAGGAGAGATAGATTCAGAAGATGGTTATTTAAAAATTACAGATAGAAAAAAAGATATTATTGTAAGTGCGGGTGGGGACAATATTTCACCAGCTAAAATCGAAAATATGATTACCAATGAGCCAGAAATTGATCAATGTATGGTTTATGGAGATAAAAAAAATTATCTAGTCGCTTTAATAGTACCTAGTAAAGATTTTTTAAAAGAAAAAGAAAAAATTAACAACGTAATTGAAAAAATAAATAAAAAATTAACTTTATTAGAAAAAATAAAAAGAATTCAATTAATAAAAGAAAATTTTTCTATAGAAAATGGCTTAATGACACCAACAATGAAAGTAAAAAGAAAAAAAGTTACTGAAAAATATAAAGATCAGTTAGAAAACCTTTACTAAATTATAAAAAATTAATGTTTATAATCCGCATAAACATTAACAAAATTAATTAAATAAATTTTTTAAAAAATAAAAAAAATAAAAAAATTTTTTATAAATTTTAGTTTTAATTAAAGAATTGACATAACTTGTATAAAAAAATAAAAATGTAGTAACAGCGAATCAATTTGATTCGTTAAACTTAAACAGGGAGCTAAAGATGCCTAAGAAAAAAGCAAAAAAAGCTGCAAAGAAAACTAAAAGAAAAGCAGCGAAAAAAACTAAGAAAAAAGCAAAAAAAGCTAAAAAAGCTAAGAAAAGAAAAAGATAGTAATCTACTAATCTTTACTAAAAACGCTTCTCATTACATTTTGTATGAGAGGCGTTTTTTTTATTCGTCTAAAGGTTCGTCGTTATCTGAGACTGGTTCTTCTACTGGAAGTTCTGCCGTAGGAGCTTTTGATACACTTGGTACTGGTTGAGCCTGTACACTAAGATTTCTCTTTAAAGCTTTGTCTAATTTTTTTTGTGTATCTTCCAGCGATACATTAAGTACAATCTGAAATTCAGACAAAATTCTTTCATATGCTTTTTCAAATAACTGTCTTTCACTATAAGATTGATCAACCATAAGATCATCACCTTTATTTAGATCTCTAACAACTTCTGCTAGTTCATAAATTTTACCTGATGAGATTTTAGCTTCATACTCTTGAGCTCTTCTACTCCACATAGATCTTTTAATCTTTGGTTTGCTCTTAAGGATAGAAATACATTTATTAACTTGGTTAATAGTGGCTAAAGGTCTTAAATGAGATTGTTTATTAACTGGCACCATACCATTAGCTTTATCTTTCTCAAATTTTATTACATATGTTTCAACATCTATGCCACCAATATTAATTTTCTTAAATTCTGTAATCTGACCAACACCATGTTTTGGATAGACTATATGGTCTTTAATTTTATATTGCCTTTTTTCAGTTTCTTGCTTTTTTACTTTTTTAATTTCAGGCTTAACTTCATTACTCTTAGAAATTCTTAAATTATCTACTTTTGCTTCTTCCTTTGTTTCTGTAGTTTTAATTATTTTTTTTGCTTTAGTTACTTTTGGAGAAATTTTTTTTGAAGCTATTTTAGTTTTTTTAGCAACAACTTTTTTTGAAACTTTTTTAATTTTTTTAGATTTAACAACTTTTTTTGAAACTTTTTTTTTCACTTTTTTTTCGGTTTTACTTTTAAAGATTTTCTTCAAAATATTTTTCGTACTTATTTTGCTCATTTTTAAATTTTTCATGATCCGTTGGTGGATCTTTTTTTTCACTTATATTTGGCCAGATTTCTGAATATTTTGTATTGATCTCTAACCATTTTTCGCTCCCAGGTTCAGTATCTGCAGTTATGGCATCAACTGGGCACTCTGGCTCGCAAACGCCACAATCTATACACTCATCCGGTTTAATTACAAGCATATTTTTCCCCTCGTAAAAACAATCTACAGGACAGACATCAACGCAGTCAGTTAGTTTACACTTTATACATTTATCATTTACAATATATGTCATTGAGATGTTTCTTTTATAATCTTATTCTTGATATCGCCCATAGTTTTGTTGTCAATGTACAAGAGACCAGCAAGACGTCGCATTAAATTAGCCTCATATATATCTGCATCATTATTTGAATATATTATCCTCCATAATGCTTCAATAATTTTAATCTTATTTTCAATAGGTAAATTTTTAACCTCTTTTGTAAAATCTAAAATTTGATTTGAATTCTCTTCAATAACTTTTGCTTCCTTAATTATTTGTGACAATTCTTTTTGAGTGGGGTCTAATTCTATAAGTGTTTTTTTAATTATCTCTTCTTCACTATCTGTATAATTTTCATCTATTTTTGCAGCATGAATTAATAACGCACATACTTTAACTATAAAATTATTTTTTACTTTATCTTCATCTTTTTTAAAAAACATTAAGATTGCCTTAAATTTAAATTTTTTAAAACTTTAAATGGATTTTCATTTGAAACTTTTTTAGTTGAATGTTTTTTAAATTTTTTAATAGGGTTATATTTAAAAAATATTTCACTTTCTTTATCAAATACTTTATATCCCATTTTCTGTAAAAGTTTTTTAAAGTTATCTTTACTACATCCTAAAAGATTTAACATCTCAGGTATTACTTTTATTTCTTTATTTTCTTTTAAGTCTGAATTTATTATTTGCATAAAAAGTCTCTCTAAAATATCTATTCTAACAAATAAAGTATCAAACATTTCAAAACCACAAAGAAGCATAAAATTTTTATCTTTAGATTCTTTATCGTCTAAAAAATTTAAACCAAAAGTAGGTGGGTTTAAATTATAATATTTTTGGTGAAAATTTTTCCACAACAGTGTTCTTAAAGATACTGCTTCTGGTTTAATTAATTGATACAAGAAAACATGATATCTTCCAAATTTTACACCAAGCTCTCTTAAAATTTTTCTTTCATTTTGACCAAGTGTTTTTAGATATTCTGAAACTTGTTCTCTTTTTAGTACTCCATTATTTTCATAAAGTTGATACGCTAGAGCTTTAATTGAAGAGTTTTTTTCTTTAAGATTTTTTAGGTCAATAAGGCTTTTTAATACTGTATTGATTTTATTTTGTATCCATTTGTTTATAAAATCAGTTAATTTTAGTTTTTGATTTTGCTCTATAGTTTCATCTATAATCAGTTCAAAGTTAGGATTTAAATAATCATTTCCTGAAGATAGTTTTGCAATAGGAGAATCATTCCAATAAATTTTAAAATCATCACTTAATTCAACTAATCCAGTATCTATAATTATTTGAATTCTTTTCTCAAGCTCTGGCCCAATTGTTTGTCTTGCTGCTTTTTTTAGTGATTTAATATCTGTTTCTAAAGCACCTTTTTTTAAATCTAACTCCAATTTAAGACCATTTATTTTTCCAATAAATTGGTCATCAATCATTACGCTATTATTATGTAAAATTTCTGTTTTGAATTCCATATCTTGTTTTAAGCCTCGTGCAAGAATGCTAGCTCTTTTATCAATAAATGTTTTGGTAAGTTCTTCATGAAGTCTATCTGAAAGTCTATCTTCTAAGTGTTTTGTTTTTTCTATCCAATATTCTTGATTTTCTACCCAATTATTTTTATTTGAAACATAAGACCAAGTCCTAACATTTGCAATTCTATTTGATAAAGAATCGACATTTCCCTCTAATTTATCCAATTTCATTAGTTGTAATCTCATATATTGGTCAGTAATTCGCTCTTTTTTACTACTTAAAAATTTAAAAACATTTCCAATAACCTCATAATGATTTCCATAAGTTTTTTTAACAAAATCTGGTATCTGACAACATTCCCATAATAGAGATAGAGTTTTCTTATTAAATTCTAAATTAATTAAACTTTTATCCTTTAAAAAATATTTAAGTGCTTTTTCATCTTCACACTCATTAATTTTTCTCAACCATCCTATCTGAGGTTTTTCCTCTAATGATTTTATTAAACTTAATGGATTATTAAAATTTAGTTCTGAATTTCTCCAAAATAATGTTCTAATTTCTTCAAATTTATGATTTTCTAATAGCTCTACGTCTTCAGATGTAATTTCTTTACAATCACCTGTGATACCAAAATTACCATCATTTAAATATCTACCTGCTCTACCTGCGATTTGACCTATTTCAGATAAATTCAATTTTCTTAATTTTTTACCATCAAACTTTTTAAGATTTGAAAAAAAAACATAATCTAAGTCCATATTTATTCCCATCCCTATTGCATCGGTCGCTACTAAAAAATCAACATCACCAGATTGATATAATTCTACTTGAGCATTTCTTGTTTTAGGACTCAGTGATCCCATGACAATTGCGGCTCCTCCTTTTTGTCTTCTAATTAATTCAGCTATTGCGTAGACTTCCTCAGAAGAAAAAGCAATAATTGCTGTTTTTCTATTTATCCTTGAGATCTTTTTATGTCCTGCATATGTAAGTTTCGATAAACGGTCTCTATTTATAAATTCTATATCTCCATTAAGTTTTGAGATAATAGTTTTTATAGTATTAGAACCCATTAGCATTGTAAGTTTTTCTCCTCTCATGTTTAAAAGTCTATCTGTAAAGATATGTCCTCTCTCATGATCAGCACACATTTGTATTTCATCAACCGCAACAAAATCCAGGTGTTTATCAATTGGCATAGATTCTACTGTGCACAAAAAATATTTTGCATCAGAAGGAATAATTTTTTCTTCACCAGTAATTAAAGCAACTTTATCAGTACTAATTTTTTTAATTATTTTGTCATAAACTTCTCTAGCTAATAATCTTAAGGGAAAACCAATCATGCCAGTATCGAATGAGAGCATAGTATCTATTGCAAGATGGGTTTTGCCGGTATTGGTTGGTCCTAGAACAGCTGTAATTTTATGTTTAGTCATTTCTACCTTTGGTATACCTTTTTTATTACCTACCAGATATTGTTAGTGTTAAAGAACAAAAATAGACTAAAACATGACCGAATCGGAGCATAAAAAGTTCTCATTTTGCTTACAAAGTAGGGTTAGATTAGCATAAATAAGATTAATTCTATAATAGTAAATTACAAATAAATATGACCCAAAAACTTTGGCAAGCATCCTTAAATCAAAAAAAAAATTCAATTCTTTTTAGTTTTGAAAAATATATTTCAAAAAAATTTAATAAAAATTTTAATGGCGATTATCAAAAGATATTAAATTGGAGTATTAAAAATTCACCAGAATTTTGGAGTTCTTTTTGGGATTTTACAAAAATAAAAGGAATAAAAGGTGATAAGAAAATTATAAAATCAAAAATATTTTATAAAAATTTATTTTTACCTAATAGTAAATTAAATTTTGGTGAAAATTTATTGTCAAAAAATAATAATGAAAAAGCGATTACTTTTATTAGTGAAAATAATTTTAGAGAAGAAAGAACTTGGAAAAAGTTAAATGTAAATACTAGTAAAATAGTTCATTTTTTTAAAGAAATAAAAATAAAAAAAAAAGATAGAATTGCAGCTTATACGCCCAATACGATTGAAACTGTGGAAGCTTTCATTGCCACAACTTCAATAGGTGCCATCTGGTCTTCTTGTTCACCTGATTTTGGAGTTAAAGGTGTGATTGAAAGATTTTCGCAAATTAATCCAAAGGTGCTATTTATTACAGATCAGTACTTTTACAACGGTAAAAGAATAAATGTTTTAGAAAGACTTCCAGAAATATTAAAAGCAATACCTTCTATCAAGAACGTTGTAGTTACGAAATATCCAGGTGAAAATTATATTTGTAATAAAAAATTGGTAAAAGTAAAAATTTTTAAATGGAATGAGCTAATGAAAATTAATTCTGACAATATTATTTATTCTAATTTTGATTTTGAACATGAGCTAGCTGTGCTTTATTCAAGTGGAACTACTGGAAAACCAAAATGTATTTGCCATAGAGCTGGAGGCGTTTTAATTCAACACAAAAAAGAGCACCAGCTACATTGTGATATTAAAGAAGGTGATAACGTTTTTTACTTTACTACTTGTGGATGGATGATGTGGAATTGGCTTGTGAGTGTTTTGGCATCAAAAGCTTCGATTGTTTTATTTGATGGATCTCCAATGTTTAAAAAAAATGATTTATTATTACAGATTGCTGAAAAAGAAAAAATTACACTATTTGGCATTAGTGCAAAATATATAGACGCTTTGCGTAAATTAAAACCAAATCTTAAACATAAATATAAGCTTAATAAATTAAAAACAATCTGTTCAACAGGCTCACCATTATCTAATGAGGGGTTCAAATATGTCTATCAAAACATAAAAAAAGATGTTCATTTATCATCAATTTCTGGGGGGACTGACATAGTATCATGTTTTGTGTTAGGAAATTTGTACCAACCAGTACATATGGGAGAAATTCAAAATAAGGGATTAGCCTTAAATGTTGATATTTTTAATAACAATGGAAAACCTATCAAAAATATCAAAGGAGAATTGGTTTGTAAAAATCCTTTTCCATCTATGCCATTAAAATTTTGGAATGATAAAAAAAATAATAAATTTAAAAAGGCATATTTTAGTCGTTATAATAACATTTGGCATCACGGTGATTTTGCTGAAATTAAAAAAACTAGTGGGTTTATTATTCATGGTCGATCAGACACAACCTTAAATCCAGGTGGTGTTCGACTTGGGACTGCTGAAATTTATTCAGAAGTTGAAAAGTTTAAAGAAATAAAAGAGTCTATTGTAGTAGGACAATCTTGGGACAATGATGTTAGAATAGTATTATTTATAGTAATGAATGAAAAATTTTATCTTACAGAAGATCTCTTAAAAAAAATAAAGACACAAATAAGAAAAAATGCATCTCCAAGACATGTTCCAAGCAAAGTAGTTGTGGTTAAAGATATTCCAAGAACTAAAAGTGGTAAAATAGTTGAGCTAGCGGTTAAGAACACTATAGAAGGAAATAGTATTAAGAATAAAGAGGCTTTAGCAAACTCTGAAGTTTTAAAACAATTTAAAAATTTAAAAGAATTAAGTAATTAAATGTTAAAAAATTTAGTTAAAAACTTAAAACCATCCTCTACTCTAGTTATTAATGAAACTTCTAGGAAATTAGAAGAACAGGGAAAAAAAATATTTAAATTTGGCTTTGGACAATCTCCATTTAAAGTACCCCAAGATATTGTGGAAGAACTAAAAAATAATGCACACCAAAATAAATATTTACCTATACAAGGCCTATCAGAGCTAAGAAATGTAGTCGCAAAACATACTTCAAATAAAAAAATTTATAATTATAAATCTGAAAATGTAATTATTGGACCTGGCACTAAAGAATTAATGTTTTTATTACATGTCATTTTTGATGGAGAAATTATATTACCTGCTCCTAGTTGGGTTTCTTATGCGCCTCAAGCAATATTAGGTAGAAATAAAATTCAAATTTTACAAACAAAAAGAGAAAACAATTGGTTTCCGTCTGCAAAAGAAATTGAAGAAATTATTTTAAAAGATAAAAATAAAAATTATCTATTATTTATAAATTCACCAAATAACCCCTCAGGGCAAATTTGTAAAAATTTAGATGAAATAGCAGACGTTGCTAAGAAATATAATCTTATTATTTTATCTGATGAAATATACTCAGATTTAAGTTTCGAAGATAATTATAAATCTATTTCGAGTTTTTGCCCTGAAAAAACAATTATAAGCACTGGACTAAGTAAATGGTGTGGAGCTGGTGGATGGAGACTTGGTTATTTTTTAATACCAGATTCATTAAAAGAAATAAAAGATATGATTAATGTTTTAGCGAGTGAAACTTTTTCTGCTGTTAGTGCGCCTATTCAGTATGCAGCAATAAAAGCTTATGAAAATGACCACTCAGATTATATCAACAAATCTAGAAATATTCTTAAAGCAGTTGGTAATTATGTTTATGAAAATCTAAGATCTAATAAAGTTTTAATTAATAGTCCTCAAGGAGGTTTTTATTTAATGCCTGAGTTTTTAAATAAAAAATTTAGCTCCTCATCAGAAATGTGTGACAATATATTGAAAGATACTGGCGTAGCATTATTGCCAGGTTCTGATTTTGGCTTTGATCAAAGTAGAATGTTAGCAAGACTGAGCTTCACAGATTTTGATGGTCAAAAATTTATGGATAAAATTGATGTAAACCAAAAAATCGATAATAATCTTATTAATGAATTTGCACCTAAAATTATTGAAGGTGTTAATAAGTTAAAAAAATGGTCTGAATCAATTTAAAATCTGACTATACATATCTAATTAATTACGATTAAATTAACTTTTAAAAATAACGATATAGAGGGAGAATAAATGAAAAAAATAATTACATCTCTATCGAGTGCTTTACTGATATTAGCTGCATCATTATCTTTAACTGGTGTTGCAAAATCAGCTGAGTTCTTCACGATAGGAACTGGTGGACCTACTGGAGTTTATTTCCAAACAGGTAACGCTATTTGTAAAATGTTACATAAATCTGCAATAAGTGCTGAGCATGGAAGAAAAAAAGGTTCTGCAAAAGCATATAGATGCACAGCTCCATCAACTGGTGGATCAAATTATAATATTGGTCAAATAGCAGCTGATGAGTTTCAATTTGGTGTTGCACAATCTGACTGGCAATATCATGCAGTTAACGGAACTAGTAAATGGGAAGGAAAACAGTTTAGCGGATTAAGAGCTGTATTCTCAGTTCACAATGAACCTTTTCAAATTTGGGCAAGAAAAAAAGCAAAAATTAAAGATTTTGCCGGTTTGAAAGGAAAAGTAGTAAATATTGGTAATCCAGGTTCAGGTCAAAGAGGAACTATGGAAGAGTTAATGAAAGCAATGGGTGTAGATAATAGCTATTTTAAATCTACTACTGAGCTTACTTCATCAGAACAAGTAAAAGCTTTGTGTGATGGTAAAATTGATGCTTTTGGTTATTCTGTAGGATTTCCTAATGGTGCCATGGAGCAAGCTGCCACTTGTGCTGCTAAAGCTTCACCAATCAACCTAACAGGACCTGAGGTTCAAGGTTTAATAGATGGTGCTGATTATTATGCACAAGCTGTAATTCCTAAAGGCACATATACAAAACAGAAAAAAGATGCAACTACATTTGGAGTAAAAGCTACTGTAGTAACAAGCGCATATGTTTCTGATGATTTAGTATATCAAGTAGTAAAAGCTGTTTTCGAAAATTTTGATGATTTTAAAAAGCAACATCCTGCTTTTGGATTTTTGGAAAAGAAAAACATGATTAAAGATGGTTTATCTGCTCCACTACATCCAGGTGCAATCAAATACTACAAAGAAGTAGGATTAATGTAATCTAATTTACTTAATTAAAGAAAAGGCCTGATTTTTATTGGGCCTTTTTTTTATAATAAGGTATCATTTTTATAATGAATCAAGCTATCAATGAAAAAGTAAAAAGTAAAATTAGCGAAGATCTGTCGCCTACGAAAAATCTTACTGGTTTACATTTAAAAATTGTTGCAGCTATAGCAATTATATGGTCTTTATTTCAACTTTGGTATGCATCACCATTTCCTTTTTGGTTTAATATTGGAATGTTTAAAGGGCTTCCAGCAAGAGCTATTCATTTAGGCTTTGCATTAACTTTAGCTTTTTTAATTTATCCAACTATTAAAGGAAAAAAAATATCTATATTCGACATAATAACCAGTGTTATAGGGGCTTTTTGCTGTCTCTATATTTATTTTTTTTATGATCAGCTTGTTGACCGAGGGGGAGTGCTTTTAAATATTATAATTGGAGAAAGTTTTAATCTACCAGTTGAGTTAATTATTGGTAGTTGTGGTATTTTGATTTTACTTGAGGCAACTAGAAGAGCAATAGGTTTACCACTTGTTATCATTGCTACCTGTTTCTTATTGTTTTCTTATTTTGGAAGATATGCCCCAGAAATTATTTCACATGGAGGACTATCATTAAATAGATTGATTGGCTTTCAATGGCTTGATCAAGAGGCTATATTTGGAATTCCTATCGGTGTTTCTGTAGATTTTATTTTTTTATTTGTTCTGTTTGGTGCTCTTTTAGAAACAGCAGGAGGGGGAAAATATTTTTTAGATTTAGCATTTGCAATGGTTGGAAAAATGAGAGGTGGTCCAGCAAAAGCTGCAATTTTAGGATCTGGTATGACAGGTTTAATTTCAGGATCTTCTATTGCGAATACAGTAACAACAGGAACTTTTACAATTCCAATAATGAAAAAGACTGGTTTTTCAAAAGAAAAAGCTGGCGCAATAGAAGTTTCATCTTCAGTAAATGGACAGTTAATGCCACCAGTAATGGGAGCTGCCGCTTTTGTTATGGCAAGCTTTATTGGAGTTACTTATTTTGAAATTGTTAAACATGCTTTTTTGCCGGCAATTATTTCATATATTGCTTTATTTTATATTTCTCATCTTGAAGCACTAAAATTAAATTTAAAAGGTATGGATGATGCTGACGTTCCAAATTTGAAAAAAACATTTTTGTCAGGTTTACATTTTTTAATACCAATATTTGTTCTGATCTACATGCTAGTTTATCTAAGATTTACTGCATCTTATTCTATTTTTTATGCAACTATTTCATTAATTTTTGTAAATTTAATTAATTTATTAATTAAAAATTCTAATTTTAAAGAAGCATTAAAAATTTGGTTTAACCAAACTATAGTCGGTTTTGAAAAAGGGGCCTTAAATATGGTTGGTGTTGGTATAGCTATAGCAACAGCAGGTATAATAGTGGGAGCTGTAGGATCTACAGGATTGAGTACTAATTTAATTATAGTAATAGAATCTATAGCCAAAGATAATGTTACGATCTTATTATTTTTAACAATAATTTTGTGTTTGCTTCTTGGAATGGGTTTACCAACAACAGCAAACTATGTTGTGGTTGCTTCATTGATGGCAACAGTTTTGGTTGATGTTGGAAACGCATCAGGTTTTATTTTTCCATTAATTGCAGTTCATTTATTTGTTTTTTATTTTGGCTTAATGGCTGATGTGACTCCACCTGTTGGCCTTGCTTCATATGCCGCTGCCGCTATTTCTGGAGGTGATCCACTCAAAACCGGTCTTCAGGCCTTTTGGTATAGTTTAAGGACAGGGATACTTCCAATTGTCTTTTTGTTTAATCATGAGTTACTCTTGATAGGAATTGAAAATATTTGGCATGCACTAGTTGTAATAATAACTTCTTTAGCTGGGATATTAGTATTTACTTCAGCAACGCAAGGCTGGTTTATAAATAGATTGAGATGGTATGAAATAATTATTTTTTTAATAATTTCTATTTCATTATTATCTCCAGAATTTATTCTAAACAAATTTTATCCAAAATATAACTATCAAGATATTAATAAAATTAATTTAGCTATGTTAGACCACAATAAAGAAGTGCGTTTTAAAGTTACAAGACCAAGCCCATATGGCGAAAGATATAAGTTGTTTGTTATTAGTAAAAATACTTTTGAAGAAGATTATAATTTAGAAGAATATGGAATTAGTTTAGTTAAACAAGAAGACAATATTGTTGTTGATACTTTAAAATGGAATGGAGTAGCTAAGAAAAGTGGATTTGAAATGGGTGATTATATAAGTGAACTTAAAATAGAAAATTCAAATAGACCAAATAAAGGAATAGTTTACCCAATTGCAATTATGTTATTTATAGCATTTGGTTATTTAAATTACAGACGAAAAAAGTAATTAGCCACCAGGACCTAAATTTGAATCTTTAATTTTTAAAATTTTCCAAACACCAGATGCTGATGTTATTATTTTGTTATTACATTTTAATTCACAAAATAAAAATATAAGTGTGTTAGTTTTTTTTAATATTTTTGTAAATCCAGTTATTTCATCACCAGCTTTGGATGCACCAATAAATTTTAAATCTAAAGAAATAGTTACACAAGGTGCGCCGTTTGCTGATTTATGAGCTGCCGATCCTGCTCCTGCATCAACTAAAGCAGATAAGTAGCCACCATGAGTAATTCCCGCAGCATTTAAATGATTTTCACTAATTGTAGATTTAAATTCGTACTCTGTTTCAGATATTGTTCTAAATAAAACACCACCATTGTGCTTCATAAAACCTTGTTTAACACTTATTTGTTTAAATTCATTACTCATAGTTTTTTATAATACAAAAGTTAAAATTAATAAAATTATAAAAACAATTATAAAAAAATATATAACAGATTTTTGTAATGATGCTTTTAATAGCCAGTCTAACATTCTATTTCCTTTTTTGGTGGACCGCCCAGAACTCGAATCTGGAATCTCCCGGTTCGTAGCCGAGCGCCTTATCCAATTTGGCCAGCGGTCCATAGTTTAATATTTAAAGCAACATATCAAAGTAGTGGCATTTTTTGATTTTTTTTATAATTTTTGTTCAAATAAAATACATCTATGTGTTAAAAAGCGTATTAACAGTTAAAAATTACGTTAATTATAGTTTTTTTAGGTATATAAAACATTTTAAAATAATGAGTGAAAAATTACTTGTCCCAGATATTGGAGATTTTGATGAAGTTGAAGTTATTGAAATTCTAGTAAAACAAGGTGATCAAATAAAGATAAATGATCCAGTAGTAACAATAGAAAGTGATAAATCTAGTGTTGAAATCCCATCAACTATTTCTGGTAGTATTGAAGCTGTAGCTGTTAAAGTTGGAGATAAAGTTTCAAAGGGAGATTTACTTTTAAGCCTTATATCAACTGATCAAGATTCCTTAGATAAACCAATCCCAAAAGATACTGAGAGCATTATTAAGCAAGCTGAAGCAGCAATGGCAGAAAAAAAAGAAGAAAATGTAGTTCTTCAGAACCCAGCTAAAGAAAAAAAACAATCAATTATTCAAGTAACTAATGATAGTGATTTAGATCCACTCGAAACTCAAGATTGGATAGAATCTTTATCAGCAGTCATTTCAAAAGATGGAAATCAAAGAGCTCACTTTTTAATTAAAGAATTAATTAACAAAGCATATCGTGAAGGTGCAAATATTCCCTTCACACAAAACACCCCTTACATAAACACAATTCCTCCAGAGGCAGAAGTAAAATCAAATGGAGATCAAAATATTGAAAGAAGAATTAGATCTTTAATTAGATGGAACGCAGCTGCAATGGTGGTTCGGGCAAATAAAAAGTTTCCTGAGCTAGGCGGGCACATAGGTACCTTTGCATCAGCTGCTACATTATACGATGTTGGGATGAACCATTTTTGGAGAGCTAAAAATAATAACTTTGGTGGAGATTTAGTTTATTTTCAAGGTCATAGTGCACCAGGAATGTATGCTAGAGCATTTTTAGAGGGAAGATTGAATGAAAAACAGTTAGATAGTTTTAGACAAGAAGTTAAGCCTGGAGGATTATCTTCATACCCACACCCATGGCTAATGCCTAAGTTTTGGCAGTTCCCAACAGTCTCGATGGGTTTAGGTCCCATGCTAGCAATTTATCAAGCAAGATATATGAAGTATTTGATTAATAGAGGTTTAATAAAAGATGAGGGTCGAAAAGTTTGGGCATTTTTAGGTGACGGGGAAATGGACGAACCAGAGTCTATGGGGGCGATAGGTTTAGCTGCTAGGGAAAAATTAGATAATTTAATATTTGTTGTTAACTGTAATCTTCAAAGACTAGACGGTCCCGTACGAGGAAATGGTAAAATTATTCAAGAACTAGAAGGAAGTTTTAGAGGAGCCGGCTGGAATGTAATAAAAGTAATTTGGGGCTCTTATTGGGACTCACTAATTACTAACGATAAAACTGGTCATTTAGTAAAGATAATGAATGAAACAGTTGATGGAGAGTATCAAGCAATGAAAGCTAGAGATGGAGCTTATGTTAGAGAGAAGTTTTTTGGCAAATATCCAGAAACACAAGAGTTAGTTTCGAGCTTATCAGATAAAGATATTTGGAGATTGAATAGAGGCGGTCATGATCCTCACAAAGTATATGCGGCTTATGATCAAGCCTCAAAAAATCAAGGTAGCCCAACGGTTATTATAGCTAAAACTATTAAAGGATATGGTATGGGTAAAACTGGTGAAAGTGTAAACACTACTCATCAAACAAAAAAATTAGATGTAGATGATTTATTATACTACAGAGATCGTTTTGATGTTCCTTTAACAGACCAACAAGTTAGAAATGTTGAATATTTTAAGCCTGATGAAAAATCTCCAGAAATTAAATATATTAAAGAGAGAAGATTAAACTTAGGGGGCTTCTTGCCCGAAAGAACAACTTACGCAAAACCTATTAAAGCACCTTCAAAAGATATCTTTGATTTTATGAAAGTTTCAACAGGTGAAAAAGAAATGTCAACTACAATGGCTATGGTAAGAATGTTTACAAATTTGCTTAGAGATAAAAATATTTCACCAAGACTAGTTCCAATAATTCCTGATGAAGCAAGAACATTTGGAATGGAAGGTTTTTTTCAAAAAATTGGAATATATGCCCATGAAGGTCAAAAGTATGAGCCTGAAGATTCAGCGCAGCTAAGTTCTTACAGAGAAGATAAGAATGGACAGGTTTTAGAAGAAGGAATTAACGAGGCAGGTGCAATGTCTTCTTGGATAGCAGCAGCAACTGCATACACGAATCATGATATTGAGATGATACCAATCTATATTTTTTACTCTATGTTTGGTTTTCAAAGAATAGGTGATTTTGCATGGGCTGCAGGAGATAGTCAGGCAAGAGGATTTTTAATTGGTGCTACAGCAGGAAGAACAACTTTAGCTGGAGAAGGGCTTCAACACCAAGACGGACATAGTCATTTATTAGCCTCAACAATACCAAATTGTGTATCTTATGATCCTACATTTCATTATGAGTTAGCTGTAATCTTTAGAGAAGGCATGAGAAGAATGCATGAGAAGAAAGAAAATGTTTTTTATTATATTACAACAATGAATGAAAACTACTCTCATCCTGAAATGCCCAAAGATAAAAACTGTGAAGAAGGTATTCTTAAAGGAATGTATAAAATTAAAGAATTTAACAAGTTTAAGAAAACAAAAATTCAACTTTTAGGTTCTGGCACAATCCTACGTGAAATGATGGCTGCAGCTGAAGTACTTCAAAATGAATATCAAATAGATAGTGACATTTGGAGTGTAACAAGTTTTAATGAATTAAGAAAAGATGGAATGGAAGTTGAGAGATATAATCTTTTAAATCCAGATAAAGAACAAAAAATTTCTTTTGTTGAAAAATGTTTAGGGAAATCTGAGGGCCCAATCATGGCAGCCTCAGATTATATGAGAATTAATTCAGACCAAATTAGACCATATACAAACAAAAGCTTTTACTCCTTAGGAACAGATGGTTTTGGTAGAAGTGATACAAGAAAAAACCTTAGAAAATTTTTTGAGGTAGATAAGGAACATTTAGTTGCTTATAGCTTGAGTATTCTTGCTAAAGAACAGCTAATAGCATCAAAATATGCAAAAGAGGCTATAAAAAAATATAATATTGATGGTGAAAAGCCTATGCCAACCAAGCTTTAAAATGTCAGATCAAGAGATAAAAGTTCCAAATATAGGTGATTTTAATGATGTTGAAGTAATAGAAGTTTTAGTTTCAGAAGGTCAAATACTCAAAAAAAATGATGCATTGATAACAATTGAAAGTGACAAATCTAGCGTAGAAATACCATCAAATTTTGAGGGAAAAGTCAAATCTTTAAAGATAAAAGTAGGAGATAAAGTTTCAGAGGGTGATTTAATATTAATTTTAGAAATTACATCGCAACCAAAAAAAATAATTGAAGAAAAGCTAGACATCGAAAAAGAATTTAAAAAAAAAATAATTAAACCAGAAATAGAGAAAACTTTAACCAATCAAAATAAAGCTAAAAATGGAGGAGTTTCATCTGCAAGCCCAAAAACTCGAAAATTTGCAAGAGAACTAGGAGTAGATATTAATCAAGTTTTTGGAAGTGAAAAAGATGGAAGAGTTATTGAGGATGATATTAAAAAATTTGTTTCTTCTAAACCAAAAAATATTAATGAAATTAAAGAAAGCAAGTCAAATAAAATTAAAAATGAATTTGAGCATTCTGATTTTGGTGTGGTTGAAGTTAAGAGTATACCAAGAGTAAAAAAATTAGCCTCGACCTATTTAGTTAATTCTTGGTCAACAATTCCTCATGTAACTAACCATGATGAAGCAGATATAACTGAGATGGAAAATTTTAGAGGATCTTTGACAGATATTTATACTGGAGAAAAAATGAAAATTACTCCTTTAGCTTTTATTATTAAAGCATTAGTTGCTTCATTAAAAAAATTTCCTAGTTTTAACTCGTCAATAGATGATATTGAAAATGGAAAAATGACTGTAAAAAAATATTATCATATTGGAATTGCTGTAGATACACCAAATGGATTGATGGTACCCAAAATAAGAGATGCTAATTACAAAAAAATTTCTATACTTAGCAAAGAATTAAAAGAAGTGAGCGAACTTTGCCGAAATCTTAAAATTGATAAAAAAGAACTATTTGGAGGCTCTATGACTATTACTAGTCTGGGTGGAATTGGTGGATCATTTTTTACTCCTATAATAAATTATCCTGAGGTTGCAATTTTAGGAATAGGTAAATCACAAAAAAAACAAATCTATATGGATGGAAAATTTAAAATAAGAACCATGTTACCAATTTCGTTATCTTATGATCATAGAATTATAGATGGTGCTGAAGCAGCAAGATTTAATAATGATTTAAAAGAAAATTTAGGAAAAAATTTTGCTTATAAGTTAGCTGTCTAATCGTAATCATGTCAAAAACTATCTCATTACTAAGCGCTTTGTTATGTACGTTTATTTGGGGAACTACTTTTATAGCCCAAGATACAGGCATGGACAATATAGGACCATTCACATTTAATACAGTCAGATTTTTTATTGGATTTTTAGCTATAATTCCATTTGCTATTTTATTTGAGTTTAAAAAAATAAAATCAGAATTGAAGACTGATATTAAAACATTTATTATTCTTTCATCTTTAATTGGATTATCATTATTTTTAGGCTCAGCATTACAACAAGTTGCACTACTTTATACAGATGTCGCAAATGCTGCTTTTTTTACTATTTTTTATGTGCCTATGGTGCCAATAATAATTTTTTTATTTAGAAGAGGATCGATTCACTGGAGTGTTTGGCCTTCAGTGATTTTGTGTTTAATAGGAGGCTATTTATTAACAAATTTTCAAGATGCAACAGTAAGACTTGGAGATAGTCTTGTAGTTTTGGGCGCTTTATTTTGGAGCACACATATAATTTTTACGGGTATCATTGTTGTAAAATATAATCTTCCATTAACTCTTGGTGCAATTCAAACTTTAATTGTTGCAATGTTTTCTTGTTTAATAGGATCTATCTATGAGGAGTTTATTTATTCAAATATTATTAAGGAAATTTATTCTATTCTATATTCTGGAATTTTATCAGGAGGATTTGCATTTGTTTTACAAATTTATGCTCAAAAAAATATAACCCCTGCCCCAGCTGCAATTATTTTTTCACTAGAAGGTGTATTTGCAACGATTGCAGCTTGGTATATTTTAGATCAAATTTTAGATATTAATAATCTTCTTGGTTGTTTTTTTATTCTATGTGGGGTTTTGTTATCTCAACTATTACCTTTATTTAAAAAAAGATACTCTTAGTATATTATGGCAAATAAAATTAGTGCTATAATTATTCTGTAAATCACAAATGCATTCATAGAAAATTTATTAATGTAATCTAAAAAAAATTTAACTGTTACAAAAGAAAAAATAAAAGAAGAAACTATTGCAATAATAACTAGATAATTAAATTCAAAAGATTGTTCAAAAATATCTTTTAATCCAAGAAAGCTTGCTCCACTTAATGCTGGTATAGAAAGTAAAAATGAAATTTTACTTGAGTCCACTCTATTAAATTTTAAAATTCTAGCAGCTGTTATTGTAATCCCTGCTCTACTTACACCAGGTATAAGTGAAAATATTTGAAACAATCCTATAATAAAAATAGTTTTAAGATTTAAGTGAGAAGAAATTTTTTTATCAAAGAGACTTTTGTCTGCAAAATATAGTAAAACCCCAAATATTAGTGTCATCCAGGCGATTACTTTAATATCTCTTAATTGGTAAATTAAATTTGTTGAATATAAAATATATCCAACGATAATAAGTGGAATAGAACCCAAAATAATTAAACCAAGAAGTTTTTTATTAGTTTTAACATTTAATAAATCATTTCGAAAAAAATAAATTATTGCAAATAATGACCCCAAATGAAGACTGATATCTATTAATAAAGAACTAGATTTAAATTCATATAAACTTGAAACCAATATTAAATGCGCTGAAGAGCTTATTGGTAAAAATTCAGAGACACCTTGAATTGCAGAAAGTATTATAATTTCTATAATATTTTGAAACATGTCACTTACGTAGCTTAAAAAATATTCATTTAAAACAATTCGATTTTAACATATTAGCTATGCAAAATTTGTAAAATTGATATTTTAAGCTATTTTTATTTAAATATAGGTCAATAATATTGACTTAGTTTTACTTTAATTAATTAAAACTTAATATATTCTAGATAAAAAAAAGGTAATTCATGTCAGATAAAATGTTAAAATTTGTAAATATAGGTCAACAAAACCCACCTAAAAGAGGGGTTTCTAATAGAAAAGATGACTTTAATGAGATTTATCATGAATTTATTCAAGAAAAAGCAGGTGAGCAAGCAAGTAGATGTTCACAGTGTGGAGTTCCATTTTGCCAAGTCCATTGTCCCTTAAGCAATAACATTCCTGATTGGCTAAAATTAACGGCTGAAGGAAGGTTAAAAGAGGCTTATGAATTATCACAAAGTACCAATAATATGCCGGAAGTATGTGGAAGAATATGTCCTCAAGATAGGTTGTGTGAGGGAAATTGTGTTATTGAGCAATCTGGACATGGAACAGTTACCATAGGTTCTGTAGAAAAATATATAACAGACACAGCATGGAAAGAAGGTTGGGTTAAACCAATAGAAGTTAAAAGAGAAAAAAGTCAAAGTGTAGGTATTATAGGTGCTGGTCCAGCAGGCTTAGCTGCTGGTGAACAATTGCGTAAACTTGGTTATCAAATTACGATTTATGATCGATATGATAGAGCAGGTGGATTACTGATTTATGGTATTCCAAATTTCAAATTAGAAAAATTTGCTGTTGAAAGAAGGACTAAACTTTTAAAAGAAGGTGGTATTAAATTCGTTCAAAATTTTGAAGTAGGTAAAGATGCTAGTCTAGACCAATTAAGGGAAAAACATGATGCAATATTAATTGCTACAGGTGTTTACAAAGCTCGTGAAGTAGATTTACCTGGTGAAGATTTAGCAAATATTTTTCCAGCTATGGATTTTTTGACTGCTTCAAACAAAAAAGGTTTAGGAGACGATGTGGAATTATTTGATAATGGCACTTTAAATGCAGAGGGAAAAGATATTGTTGTTATAGGTGGAGGAGACACAGCAATGGATTGTGTTAGAACTTCGGTAAGACAGAATGCAAAATCAGTAAAATGCTTATATCGAAGAGATAAGGAAAATATGCCCGGATCAGCTCGTGAAGTTGGAAACGCTGAAGAAGAGGGGGTGGAATTTGTTTGGTTATCAAGCCCAAAAGAATTTATTGGAAAAAATAAAGTTGAAAGTTTGATTGTAAATAAAATTAAACTTGGTGAACCAGATGATAGTGGTAGAAGAAAACCAGAGATACAAGAAAATTCAGATTTTAATATTAAAGCAGATATTGTTATAAAAGCTTTAGGATTTGATGCTGAGGATTTGCCAAATTTATTTGATTCTAAAGATTTAAAAGTAACTAAATGGGGCACACTGAAAGTAGATTTTGATACTATGGAAAGCAACCTTTCTGGTGTATTTGCTGCTGGCGATATAGTAAGAGGAGCCTCTTTGGTGGTTTGGGCTATTAAAGATGGAAGGGATGTTGCAGAGTCGATTAAAGTATTTTTAGAAGAGAAAGAAGCCAAAAAAGTAAAAGTAGCTTAATGAAAAAATATTTCAAAAATCGTAAAATTTTAGAGGAAGGAAACGTTTATTCAAAAAGCATGGAGCATGACGCTTGTGGTGTAGGCTTAATAGCTTCAACAGAGGGGAAAAAATCAAGAAAAGTAGTCGAGTATGGAATAAATGCCTTAAAAGCAGTCTTTCATAGAGGTGCGGTAGACGCTGATGGAAAAACAGGAGATGGAGCTGGAATCCATATAGAAATTCCATCTGATTTTTTTACTGAGAAAATAGAAATTACGGGTCACAAACATGATGGCTCAGACATATGTGTGGGAATGATTTTTCTCCCAAGAAATAATTATGAGGCTCAAGAAAATGCAAGAACATTAGTTGAAAGTGAGCTTACAAAAAGTAATTTTAATATATACGGCTGGAGACAGGTTCCGGTAAATACAAAAGTGCTTGGAGAAAAAGCAAATTTTACAAGACCAGAAATTACTCAAGTACTCTTTAAAAATAACGACAAAAGCTTAAGAGGAAAAGATCTTGAGCGTAAACTTTATGAGTCAAGAAGAAAAATAGAAAAAGAAGTAATTAAAAATGCAATAGATGGATTTTATATTTGTTCACTTAGCTCAAAATCAATTATCTACAAAGGTATGTTTTTAGCAGAATCTATTGCAGAATTTTATATGGATTTAAAAGATGAGAGATTTATATCTCGTTACGCAATATTTCATCAAAGATTTTCTACCAATACAGCTCCAAGTTGGGACCTTGCACAACCTTTTAGAGCAATAGCACACAACGGAGAAATAAATACTTTAAAAGGAAATTATAATTGGATGAAGGTTCATGAGCAAGAAATGGATAGCCCACTTTTTAATAATATGGAAAATTTAAAACCAGTAATACCAGCAGGATCATCTGACTCTGCTGCTTTAGATAGTGTATTTGAATTATTGAATATATCTGGTCAACCAGCACCTTTAGCTAAGCTAATGTTAATTCCAGATGCTTGGTCTAAAAAAAGTAAAACACTTTCTAAAGATCACCGACAACTATTCAATTTCTTAAATAGTACAATGGAACCTTGGGATGGTCCAGCGGCTATAGCAGGTACAGATAACGAATGGGTAATTGCAGCAACTGACAGAAATGGTCTTCGCCCAATGAGGTTTACAATTACTAAAGATAAAATTCTTTGTGCTGGATCAGAGACTGGAATGGTAGAATTAGATGAAAAAAAGATAATTACAAAAGGAAGATTAGGACCAGGAGAAATAATTGGTGTTAGAATTGAAAAAGGTAAAGTGTTTACGAACAGCCAAATTAAAGACTTTTTAGCAAAAGAATATAAACATTTTAATAACCAAATTATTGAATTAGATAAAAAACTTATAATTAAAAATGAAAAACCAATTTTTTCTGGTGAAGAGCTTAAAAAAAGACAGCACTCATTTGGTTATAGCCTTGAAGATTTAGAGCTTATCCTCCATCCAATGGCTGAGGACGCAAAAGAGGCAATAGGATCAATGGGTGATGATACGCCGTTAGCAGTATTGTCTGATAAATATCGACCACTTTATCATTTCTTTAGACAAAATTTTAGCCAGGTAACCAATCCACCAATTGACTCATTAAGAGAAAATAAGGTTATGAGTTTGAAAACAAGATTTGGTAACCTTGGAAATATTTTAGATTTTACTAATTTAACAGAAGAAAACATATATGTTTTAAACAGTCCTATTTTGTCAAATTCACAATTAGAAAAATTTACCAACTTTTTTGGAAAAAATTCTATTACGATTGATTGTACATTCGACAGGAAAGATAGTCTTGAGCAGGCAATCAAAAAAATTCAAGGTGAGGCTGAGATTTCAGTTAGAAAAGGTTTAACCCAGCTAATCTTAAGTGACAAAAGTGTGTCAGAAGATAGATTAGCAATTCCAATGCTTTTAAGTGTTGGTGCAGTAAATACTCATCTCATTAAAAATAAATTAAGAGGATATGCATCTATTAATGTTCAAACTGGAGAGGCATTAGACACACATTCATTTGCAACCCTTATAGGTGTGGGTGCCACAACAGTTAATCCTTATCTAGCGCTAGATAGTCTATATCAAAGATTTGAAAAAAAATTATTTGGAAAATTTGCTTATGATGAATGTATAGAGAGATTTATTCAATCAGTTAATTACGGCTTATTAAAAATAATGTCCAAAATGGGAATATCAGTTTTAAGTTCATATAGAGGAGGATGTAATTTTGAGACAGTTGGTTTGAGCAGAACTATTGCATCTGAATTTTTTCCAGGAGTTTTATCCAAAATTTCAGGAATAGGATTGAGTGGAATTGAAAAAAAGTTAAGAACTATTCATAAGCAAGCATTTGATGATAGTAGTGCAGTTTTACCAATTGGAGGATTATATAGGTATAGAAAAAATGGAGAAACTCATCAGTATCAAGGTAATTTGATGCATTTATTACAAAGTTCTGTTGGATCAAATTCTTATGAGGGTTATAAAAAATATGTTAATGGAATTTACAGTTTACCCCCGATACATTTAAGAGATCTTATTGGATTTAGAGAAAGAAATTTAAATCCTTCTATTGAAATTTCTGAAGTAGAACCAATTGCAAATATCTTAAAAAGATTTGGTAGCGGAAGCATGTCTCATGGTGCTTTGTCAAAAGAGGCTCACGAAACATTAGCAATAGGAATGAATCGAATTAAAGGTGCTTCCTGCAGTGGAGAAGGAGGAGAAGATGAAAAAAGATTTAATAAAATGGATAATGGAGATAGCGCAAACTCTAGAGTGAAACAAATTGCTTCAGCAAGATTTGGTGTAACAATTAATTATTTAAATAATTGTAATGAAATTGAAATTAAAATTGCACAAGGAGCAAAGCCTGGTGAGGGAGGACAATTACCCGGTTTTAAAGTTACGGATGAGATTGCAAGATTAAGACATTCTACTCCAGGAGTAACATTAATATCACCTCCACCACACCATGATATATATTCAATAGAAGATTTAGCTCAGTTAATTTATGACCTTAAACAAATAAATCCGAAAGCTAGAGTAGGAGTAAAATTAGTCGCTTCATCAGGAATTGGAACCATTGCAGCAGGAGTGGCAAAAGCAAAAGCAGATATAATTTTAATATCAGGTCATAATGGCGGGACAGGAGCAACCCCTCAGACCAGTGTTAAATATGTTGGTATACCATGGGAAATGGGTTTGACAGAAGCTAATCAAGTTTTAACCTTAAACAATTTAAGACATACAGTAACACTAAGAACTGATGGTGGTATCAAAACTGGAAGAGATGTTGTTATAGCTGCGATGATGGGTGCTGAGGAGTATGGTGTAGCTACTACAGCTTTAGTAGCAATGGGCTGTATAATGGTTAGACAGTGTCATTCTAATACTTGTCCAGTTGGAGTTTGTACACAAGATGATGAATTGAGAAAAAAGTTTTCAGGTACACCTGAAAAAGTAGTTAATTTATTTTCATTTATTGCTCAAGAAGTTAGAGAAATTTTAGCTAGTATTGGCTTTAAATCTTTAAACGAAATAATTGGTAGAACTGATTTATTAAGACAAGTAAGCAAAGCTTCACCAAATTTAGATGATTTAGATTTAAACCCACTTTTTGTTCAAGCTGATCCTGGAGATAATTTAAGATATTGCAAAGATCAAAAAATTAATTTTGTTCCCGATACTTTAGACCAAGAAATTTTGCCTCAAATTGAAAATCAGATTGGAAAAGTAAAAATAATTGATAAAGAGTTTGATATAAAAAATACTCACAGAACTGTTGGAACAAGAATATCACATTATCTATATAAAAAATATGGAAATGAAAAATTAGAAAATGATTTTCTTACACTTCAATTTAAAGGTTCTGCTGGCCAGTCTTTTGGAGCTTTTGGAGTAAAAGGCTTAAAACTTATTCTTAAAGGTGATGCAAATGATTATGTTGGCAAGGGATTATCAGGAGCAACATTATCAATCAAACTTTCAGATGAAAGTAACTTAATTTCTAATGAAAATACAATAATTGGAAACACAGTATTGTATGGAGCAACTTCAGGAAAACTGTTTGCTGCAGGCCAAGCTGGTGAGAGGTTTGCTGTAAGAAATTCTGGAGCCACAACTGTTATTGAGGGATGTGACTCTAATGCATGTGAATATATGACTGGCGGATCCGTAGTAATTCTTGGAGAAGTGGGTGATAATTTTGGCGCTGGTATGACAGGAGGAATGGCTTTTATTTATGACTTAAATAATGATTTTGAAAAAAAAGTTAATCCAGAAACTGTAATATGGCAAACGCCAGAGACAGATTATTGGATAAGTTTTTTAAAAGATTTGGTTGAAGAGCATTTCAAAGAAACAAACTCAAATTTATCTAAAAAAATATTTGAAAACTTTGATAAAGAAATTATGAATTTTGTACAAGTTTGTCCAAAAGAAATGATTGATAAATTAGAAAGTCCAATTACTTTAAAATCAAAAATTAAAGAAGTTAGTTAAATAATTAATTTTAGCTCTTTTATTATTATTTTAAGCCAATTATAGTTAGACAAGCTGTGATCACCATCTTTAATAATAACTAATTTTTTTTTTGCATTTTCAAAAATTCTTAAAACTTTTCTTGAGTATGAAACTGGAACAACTTCATCTTTTTGACCATGCACCATAGTAACATTAATTTTTGAGTTTATTTTTTTACTTAAAACCTTATTTTTTCTTCCATCTTTTATTAGCTGAAGAGTTATTGGATATTCATAATTTCCATGTTTTAAATTATAAATCCCATTTTTATGAGTTTCGGCTTTCATTTTTTTAGTAAATTTTTTCCACATTAGGTTTTCTAAAAACTCTGGAGCAGAACCAATTCCCAAAAATCCATTGATTTGATTTTTAAATAACTTAAATTGATTTAGTGCAATCCATGCACCCATGCTTGATCCAATTATAATAAAGTTATTTTTCTTAATATATTTTTTTATTAAAGTTGATGTTTCCTTGCTCCATTTAGTAATATTTCCATTGATAAATTTTCCAGAGGACTTTCCATGCCCAGAATATTCTAAAGCTAAAAAGCTTAGTTTATTTTTTCTTACAAAGTCTAAAAATGCTTTTGGTTTTTTGCCTTCTAAATCAGACATAAAACCATGTAAAAAAACAATATATGGCGCATTTTTTTGAAATTTATTAATATATCTAATTTTCTTAGTCTTTGAGATTATTAGGTATTTAAATTTACTCATAAAAGTTTATTAGAATTAAATCTTAATATATAGTTTTATCAAATGTCTTCAAAATTAAAAGTTTTACAAGTAATTCCAAAGCTGGGTTATGGAGGTGCAGAAACAGGCTGTTATGATATTGCTCATTACTTACCAGAGAATAATTGTGAGTCATTTATTGCAACAAGTGGTGGTGAATTATTAAAATTTATTGATAAAAAAAAAGTAAACATTATTAAATTACCACTTCATAGTAAAAATCCATTTTTAATAATTATAAATTCTATTGCCCTGATTGCAGTTATTTTATTAAATAATATTTCAATAGTTCATGCTAGAAGTAGAGCACCTGCATGGTCTTGTTGGTTGGCAACTAAAATCACAGGTAGAAAGTTTGTAACAACTTTTCATGGCACTTATAATTTCGACAGTGTAATTAAAAAATTCTATAATTCTGTAATGGTAAGATCTGATTTAATAATTGCTGGATCTAATTTTATTTTTTCACACATTAAAGAAAATTATTCAAAATATATTAATAATAAAAAAAAACTATTAGTAATTTTTAGAGGAATAAATGTTGACTATTTTGACTCTACCACAAAAATATATAGTGATGAAAAAAAACTATTAACAAAATGGGAAATAGAAAAAGATAAGAAAATATTATTACTACCTGGGAGACTTACTTCGTGGAAAGGTCAAGAAATATTTATTGAAGCAATCAACTTGGTTAATATTGAGCTTGGTTATGAGGCTTTTTATGCAGTTATTTTGGGAAGTGATCAGGGCAGAGATTTATATAAAAAAAAACTTATAAGTCTTGTCGAAAAATTTAGAATGATAAAACAAGTAAGATTTATTGATCATTGTAAAGACATGGCTTTAGCTTATAAAATTTCAGATATAGTAGTCTCAGCTTCGATTGAACCAGAGGCTTTTGGGAGAGTCGCTGTAGAAGCTCAATCAATGGAAAAACCAATAATAGCAAGCAATACTGGGGGATCAAACGAAACTATAATTGATGAAAAAACAGGTTTTTTATTTGAGTCTGGAAATGCAAAATCATTAAGT
>Ga0115558_1000306_pt1 | contig 33274 bp, 30 predicted proteins | sample COGITO_mtgs_1104_4_FD_87279 | JGI IMG/M metagenome (GOLD analysis project Ga0115558, IMG submission 87279) | Pelagic marine microbial communities from North Sea - COGITO_mtgs_110426 | ecosystem: Environmental > Aquatic > Marine > Epipelagic | place: Germany:Helgoland, sampling site Kabeltonne... | reverse complement strand
TTTTGAAAAGAACAGGAATTGATTCTAGCAAAATTGATGATGTAATATTGGGTTGTGCGAATCAGGCTGGAGAAGATAATAGAAATGTGGCAAGAATGTCGCTACTACTTGCTGGAATTCCTTTTTCAGTTCCTGGAGAAACGGTAAACCGTTTATGTGCATCTGGAATGTCAGCTGTAATTCATGCACACAGGGCCATTGCGGCAGGTGATGGAGATTTATTTATTGCAGGTGGAGTTGAAAATATGACAAGAGGACCTTGGGTGATTTCAAAAGTTTCTAAGCCTTTTGGGAGGGACGCTCAAATGCACGATTCTTCTTTTGGCTGGCGATTCGTAAACCCAAAAATGAAGGAATTATATGGAGTAGATGGAATGGGAAATACAGCTGAAAACTTAGCGGAAAAATACAATATTTGCCGTGAGGACCAAGATCAGTTTGCTTACAACTCACAAATAAAAGCTTCAAAAGCACAATGTTCAGGAAGATTAGCAGAGGAAATAATCCCTGTTGAAATTCCACAAAGAAAAAGTGACTCCATTATATTTAAACATGATGAATTTATAAAGGGAGATACCTCATTAGAAGTTTTAGGAAAATTAAGAACCGCTTTCAAAAAAGATGGAGGAACAGTAACTGCAGGAAATGCTTCAGGATTAAATGATGGAGCGGCAGCAATGCTTTTAGCATCAGAAAAAGGGGTTAAAGAAAATGGCCTTACTCCTATTGCTAAAATTATAAGCTCAGCAGTTGTGGGTGTAGAGCCACGAATCATGGGAATAGGGCCTGTTGTGGCATCCAATAAAGCCCTTGAAAAAGCAGGCTTAACAATGAAAGATATGAATATTATTGAACTGAATGAGGCTTTTTCAGCTCAGGCGCTAGCTTGTATTCGTGAATGGGGATTAGAAGATAATGACCCAAGAATAAACCCTAATGGAGGAGCAATTGCATTGGGACATCCACTTGGAGTAAGTGGTACAAGAATTTTGCAAACTGCTGCTATTGAACTTAAAAAACAAAATAAACGATATGCCTTAGTCACTATGTGTATTGGTGTTGGTCAAGGTTATGCGACAATAATTGAAAGAGTATAAAATGACATTACAAGAATTTAAAAACAGTTTAGAAAATAGAAGTGATTTATCATTTATAATTGAAAATGGAATAAAAATACCAGCTTATTTTCATATTACTGAAATGGGTTTAAAAACCAAATACTTTATGGATTGTGGTGGGGTAATGAGAAAAGATTCTAAAATAACTTTTCAATTATGGACTTCAGATGACTATGAACATAGATTATCATGCTATAAATTATCTGCAATAATTAAAAAAGCAGAATCATTAATTAAAGAAGATTTAGATAATTTAGAAGTTGAGATGGAATATCAAGATTATACAATAGGATTATATTCTGTTAATTTAATAGATGATAAATATATATTAGAACCTACTTTAACGGATTGTTTAGCAAAAGAAGCTTGTGGTATTGATCAGCCTAAACAAGAAATAGAAACAAGTGAATGTTGTACAAGTGATGGGTGTTGTTAGAAATTTAAAAAACTATTAATGATTTACGAATTTAACGGATATAAACCAGTAATACATAAAAGTTCCTTTGTACATAAGGAGGCAACTATTATTGGCAATGTAATTATCGGAAAAAATGTATATATCGGACCTGGAGCAAGTTTAAGAGGTGATTGGGGGCAAATAACTATTGAAGATGGTTGCAATGTTCAGGATAACTGTATTATTCATATTTTTCCAGGAAAAGATGTAATACTACAAGAAAATGCTCATATCGGACATGGTGCTATTATTCATGGAGCAAATATTGGTAGAAATACGCTAGTTGGTATGAATGCAGTAATAATGGATGATGCAAATGTTGGAGATGAGTGTATAGTTGGTGCGCTTTGTTTTGTAAAAGGAGAGATGCAAATTCCTAACCGGAAAATAGTGGTGGGTAATCCTGCACAGGTTAAAGGAGATGTTTCTGACAATATGATAAACTGGAAAAGTAAAGGGACACAGTTGTACCAAGAGTTGCCAGAAGAATGCAAAACTTTAATGAAAGAATGCACACCACTAACAGAGATTGAAAATAATAGAAAGAAGAAGCAAGACATAAGTTTTGAAACTTGGAAAAAGACAAAATGAAAAACTACTACTTATATTACTTTGCTTACCAATACTATTTTCTTGTGGAGCAGAAAAAAAACAAGACAATGACTTAACCAGAGAAAACCTAAAAGGTAAGATAAAAGAAATGACAATATATGTATTTAATGTTAGGGAATCTTTTGGGGAATTAGAGAAAGGTAATCTAATGTGGAAGAATAAGTGTAAATATGATGAGGATGGCAATAAAACTGAAGAAAGGTATTATAAAGATGGAAAACTAATTTGGAAGGAAAAGTATAAGGATGGCAATAAAACTGAAACAAATTATTATAATAAAGATGGAGAACTAAAAGAGAAACAAAAGAATAAATATGATAAGGTTGGAAATAAAACTGAAACAAATTATTATAATAAAGATGGAGAACTAGAGGAGGTGGAAAAATGGAAGCATAAGTACAAATATGATGTGTTTAATAATAATTGGATTTTAAAGACATCATCTGATAATACTATTACAGAAAGAGAAATAGAATACTACAAATAAGTTAGCATATTATTCTAAATCTATGTTAGAAGACTATGATATTTAAGAAAGAAAATATGAAAAACTACAACAATTACGCATTAGGAAAATGGACGAAAGGAGAAGGAGATGGTACGCCTCTTTTTAATGCAATTACAGGAGATGAATTAGGAAGAGCATCCTCAAAAGGATTGGACTTTTCTGAAATGATGAGTTATGCCCGTAAAGTTGGGGGTCCAAAATTAAGGAAAATGACCTTTCAAGAAAGAGGATTGATGTTAAAAGCATTAGCGTTTCACTTACATTCTATAAAAAATAAATTCTATGCTTTAAGTTCAGAAACAGGAGCAACTAAAGTAGATTCTTGGATTGATATTGAAGGAGGAATTGGTAATATTTTCGCCAATGCATCTCTTAGAAAAAACTTTCCTGACCTGCCGTATCATGTGGATGGAGATATGGCCCCACTATCTAAAAATGGAACTTTTATCGGTCATCATATTATGACTCCAAGGGAAGGTGTTGCTATTCATATAAATGCCTTCAACTTCCCAATTTGGGGAATGTTGGAAAAAATTGCAGTAAACCTTATGGCAGGAGTTCCTGCTATTGTAAAACCGGCAACTATTACTTGTTTCCTTACAGAAATGATGGTAAGAGAAATTGTAGATTCTAAAATTTTACCAGAAGGAAGTTTACAATTAATTTGTGGTAGTGCCAGAGGGATTATTGATAAAGTAGAAACAGGAGATATTGTAACCTTTACAGGAAGTGCATCAACAGGAATGATGTTAAAATCTAATCCAAGACTCATAGAAAAAGCAGTTTCTTTTAACATGGAAGCAGATTCCTTAAACTGTTCTGTTCTTGGAGAAGATGCAGTTCCTGGAACTGCAGAATTTGACCTTTTTATAAAAGAAGTACAAAGAGAAATGACAGTAAAAGCAGGACAGAAATGTACTGCAGTAAGAAGAATAATTGTTCCCGAAAAATTAGTAGAAGATGTACAAATTGCACTAGGAAAACGACTCTCAAAAACCACCATTGGAGACCCTTCATTTGAGGGAGTTAGAATGGGATCTTTGGCAGGAAATGAACAGAAAATAGAAGTAACAGAAAAAGTAAAACAACTATCTGAAACACAAGAAATTGTTTACGGAAATTTGGAAGAATTTGAAGTAACAGGAGCAGATAAAAATAAAGGAGCATTTATCTCTCCTATCCTATTTTTAAATGATGATCCGTTTAACAAAACTGATTGTCATAATATTGAAGCATTCGGGCCTGTTTCTACAATTTTACCTTACAAAACGATAGAGGAAGCAATTGAACTTGCTAAGATGGGTAAAGGTTCTTTGGTCTGTTCTATCATTACGAACGATATGAAGATTGCAGAACAATTCGTATTGGGTGCTGCATCTATGCACGGTAGAATATTAGTCTTGAATGAAGCTTGTAGTAAGGAAAGTACAGGTCATGGTTCTCCTATGCCACTACTTACACATGGTGGGCCAGGTCGTGCTGGTGGTGGTGAAGAAATGGGTGGAGTTAGAGGAATAAAACATTATCTGCAGAGAACAGCAATACAAGGACATCCTACAACTATTACGACACTTACCAAACAATATCAAGTTGGTGGAGCACAAAATACAGAAGGACCTCATGTCTTCCGTAAGCACTTTGAAGAAATTGAAATTGGAGATACTGTAATTACGGACACACATTTAGTTACCCTAGATAATATTGAAGATTTTGCCGAACTTTCAGGAGATAAATTCTATGCTCATATGGATGAAAATTCTTTGGAGGGAACCATATTTTCTGAGCGTGTTGCTCATGGATATTTTATTATGAGTAAAGCAGCAGGATTATTTGTTGATCCTGCAAAAGGACCTGTACTCTTAAACTATGGAATTGATGAATGTAGATTCACAAAACCTGTATATCCTGGAATGACAGTTGGAGTTCGTTTTACAGCAAAAGAAAAAATAAGCCAAGAAAAAAGAGAGGATGATGAATTTGCAAAAGGAATTGTGAAATTCTTGGTAGATGTATATGATGATGATGGAGAAACAGTAATGTTAGCTACTATATTAACTATGGTAAGAAAATTCGATCAATCTTAAATTTATATTATGAAAAAACTATTATTACTATTACTTTGCTATCCATTAATTGGATTTAGTCAACCCGCAAACTACAATATTACCGTAAACACCAATAATGCTTGGTCAGGAAATCTATTCTTTCAAAGAGGGGGAACACCTCAAAAACCTGTTAAAATTGTTGATTCAACAGGAATAGAAATATTTTCAGAAAATTGGGGTATGAAGGGATGGGACTTTAAAGTTAATTACAATAACAAACTTAGTTATTTCGACAGACAATCAAAAGGATGGTTTATCATGGATTCCCTCCAAAATGAAGTAGATTCTGTATATATGCAGAATGGATATATAGCTGACAATCATGATTTCTTGGCTTTGGCAAATGGAAATTATGTTCTTATAGCTTATGACGAACAGCCTTATGCAATGGATACTGTTGTAGCAGGAGGTGATCCAAATGCAATAGTTGAAGGTTTAATAATTCAAGAGTTAGATCCAAATCATAATGTAATCTTTGAATGGAAAAGTTGGGATCATTTTCATGTAACAGATAACACTTACATGAGTCCATGGACTGGTTCAAATCTTGAGTTTATCCATGGAAATGCAATTGACATTGATTATGATGGGCATTTTATTATATCCAGTAGAGGATTGGATGAAATAACAAAGATACACAGAACAACAGGAGAAGTTATTTGGAGATGGGGAGGTTCTCAAAATCAGTTTACATTCGTAAATGATTATCCTTTTACTCATCAACACTCAATAAGAAGTTTAGGAAACAATAGATATTTGATGTATGATAACGGTAATTATAGTGGGCAATATTATCCAAGCGGAAATAATGTTTCAAGAGCGGTTGAATATGAATTAGATACTATTTTAATGGAAGCTACACAAGTATGGGAATTTATTCATCCCGATTCATTATATACCCCATCAATAGGAGGGGCACAAAGATTACCAAATGGAAATACTATTATTAATTTTGGAAATTTACAATTGTTAAACATGGGCTCTATTGTTACAGAGGTTGACGCTAACAATCAAATAGTATTTCAATTAGAGTATGCTAATGGAGGAAATTTGTATCGTGCACAAAAGTTTGATTGGTTTTTTTATACTCCTATTCTAGGTTGTACGGACTCATTGGCTTCAAATTACAACCCACTCGCAACAATTGATGATAGTAGTTGTGTTTACTGTAATCATACAGTAATTGTTTCTACAACTAATGTAAGTTGTAATGGATATAATGATGGAAGCATTATTGTAACTGCTTCTGGTGGTATGCCTCCTTTTCAATATTCATTGGGTGGAGGACTATCACAAACTAATGGTACATTTACAAACTTAGCTGCAGGAACATATTCAGTTGATGTTACAGATGTAAATGGCTGTATGATATTTCATACAGTTGTAATTACTGAACCTCCTGCTTTAAGTATTTCAATAACCTCTACTGATGAGACTTCTGCATTGAATGATGGTTCAGCTACTGCTACCGTTCAAGGAGGTACCGTCACTTATGCTTATGCTTGGAGTAATGGAGGGACAGGTAATTCACAAGTTAATTTAGCGCCTGGTTTATTTACCGTTATAGTAACGGATGCTAATGGATGTGTCATTTCAGATACATCCTCTGTGAATGCTTATAATCCTACTGGGATTATAAATATTAATAATACTAGTAAAACTCTAATTAAGATTACTGATGTATTAGGACAAGACACAAAAGAGAAAGCCAACACTACCCTATTTTATATTTATGATGATGGAACAGTACAGAAAAGAATAATAATTGAATAAGATGACAGAATACGTAAAGATAAAAACAGAAAACGGAATAGGAAAAATTGAATTTTTTCATCCACAATCCAATTCCTTACCAGGACATATATTAGCAGAATTAGCGGCTAAAATAACCAAAGCAGGAGAAGATGATAACATAAAAGTAATCATCCTAAAAAGTGCAGGAGAAAGTGCCTTTTGCGCAGGAGCATCTTTTGATGAGTTAATTGCAATTGATAATGAGGCAACTGGGAAACAATTCTTCTCAGGATTTGCCAATGTGATAAATGCAGCCCGTAAATGTCCAAAATTTATTATTGGGCGTGTGCAAGGTAAAGCTGTTGGTGGTGGTGTCGGTATGGCATCTGCAACTGATTATTGTTTTGCAACTAAGTTTGCATCTGCTAAATTATCAGAACTTGCTATTGGAATTGGTCCTTTTGTAGTTGGTCCTGCAGTAGAACGTAAAATAGGAACTTCAGCATTTTCTGCTATGACGATAAACGCAACTAAATGGTTTGATGCAGAATGGGCGCGTGAAAAAGGATTGTACACAGAAATATTTGATTCAGCAGAGCAAATGGATATTGAAGTAGCAAAACTAGCCACTACCCTATCTAATTTTAATCCTGAGGCAATGGAAGGATTAAAAAAAGTAATGTGGCAAGGAACTGAACATTGGGATACACTTTTAATGGAAAGAGCAGTAAGTAGTGGAACTTTAGTTTTATCTGATTTCACTAGAAATGCAATTAATAAGTTTAAAACAAAATAATGAGTAATAAACTCTCTAAAGATATTTACAAAAAAGCATATACTTTAATGTGTAGCGCTCGTGCAATGAGCGTTTTGTTTGAGAAAAACAAAGAGGTTACTTCCAAATATGTGCACGCTACATCCAAAGGACATGAAGCAATTCAATTGGCAGTTGGGTTACAACTTACCGAAAATGATTGGGTAGCACCTTACTATCGTGATGATTCTATTCTACTAGGGATAGGGATCCAACCTTATGAACTTATGTTGCAATTATTGTGTAAAAAAGATGATCCTTTTTCTGGGGGTAGAACCTACTATTCTCACCCTTCATTAAACAGAGAAGGATTTCCAAAAATTCCACATCAATCCTCAGCAACAGGAATGCAAGGAATACCAACGACAGGAGTTGCAATGGGAATTCAATACCAAGAAAATGAAGGATTAACAAAACCTAAAAAAGGAGAAGAACCAGTGACAGTATGTTCATTTGGAGATGCATCTATTACTGAAGGAGAAGTTGCAGAAGCCTTTCAGATGGCAGCACTTAAAAAACTACCAATCTTGTATTTAGTACAGGATAATGAATGGGATATTTCAGCACATGCATCAGAAATGAGAGCAGTAGATGCAACTCATTATGCAAAAGGTTTCGGACTAAAAACCTATACCATTGACGGAACAGATTTTACAAAATCATACGAAACAATTCAAAAAGCATTTAAGGAAATTAGAGAGAAAAGAACTCCCTTATTGATTCATGCAAAAGTACCCCTTTTGAATCACCACACTTCTGGCGTAAGGATGGAATGGTATAGAGATGATTTGGAGGAGGCAAGAGGCAGGGATCCATTTCCAAAATTGCAAGCCGAACTATTAGCAAATGGTTTTACTGAAAAAGATTTAATTCAGATAGATAAAAAAGCAAAGATAGTAGTAGAAAACGATTATAAAAAAGCATTAAAAGCTAAAGATCCAAATCCTGAAGATTTATTTTTGCATGACTTTGCCCCTACTCCTATTTTAGAAGAAAAAGGAGAAAGAGCTCCTAAAAATAAAGAAGCAACTGTAATGGTTGATTCTGCCCTATTTGCAATAAAAGAATTGATGGCAAAACATCCTGAATCTTTATTATACGGGCAAGATGTTGGAAAAAGATTAGGAGGGGTTTTCCGTGAAGCAGCAACCCTAGCACAAACCTTTGGAGACAATAGAGTATTCAACACGCCAATACAAGAAGCATTTATTATTGGAAGTACAGTTGGAATGTCAGCAGTAGGATTAAAACCTATTGTTGAAGTACAGTTTGCTGATTATATTTGGCCAGGGCTTAACCAACTTTTTACTGAGGTGAGTCGTTCCAATTATTTATCAAACGGAAAATGGCCTGTGAGCTGTATCATTCGTGTCCCTATTGGAGCATACGGTAGTGGAGGTCCTTATCATTCTTCTTCTGTAGAAACCGTACTAACTCAAATAAAAGGGATTAAAATTGCTTATCCTTCAACTGGTGCTGATTTAAAAGGACTCATGAAATCTGCTTATTATGACCCAAATCCTGTAGTTATTTTAGAACACAAAGGATTGTACTGGAGTAAAATAAAAGGAACACTTGCAGCAAAAACAATTGAACCCTCTGAAGATTATGTTATTCCTTTCGGGAAAGGTAGAATTGCTTTAGAAGCAGATAATTTTGAAAATACCATATGTATTATTACTTACGGAATGGGGGTGCATTGGGCATTAAATGCAGCCAAGCACCATAAAGGGAAAGTAGAAATTATTGATTTAAGAACTATCAATCCACTGGATGAAAAACTTGTTTTTAATACAGTAAATAAACATGGGAAATGTTTAGTGCTTACTGAAGAACCCTTCCGAAATTCCTTTGCACAAAGTTTAGTAGGTAGCATACAAGAACATTGTTTTGAAAACTTAGATGCTCCTGTTTATGTTATGGGCTCAGAAAATTTACCAGCAATACCACTTAATTCAACTTTGGAAGCAACCATGCTACCAAATGCAGAAAAAGTTAGTGAAAAGATTGAGAAGATTTTAGCTTACTAATACTCAATCCTAGCATGATGGATATTTACTAGTTTCTTTTTGAAGAGTCTCTTTATCTGATTTATCTCTTTAAAAGTTATGTCAGCATTTACATACTGATCAGCTGAAATCTGTTTATTGATAATTTTTTCAATTAAAGCATCTATATTTTCAGAAGTAGGATTTTTAATACTTCTAGCTGCTGCTTCAGATGAATCGGCCATCATTAAAATTGCAGTTTCTTTGGAATAAGGTTTAGGACCTGGATATGTAAAATCTTTAATATCTACTTCTTCCTCAGGGAAATCAGCAATAAATTGCTTGTAAAAATATTGTACAGTTGTTGTTCCATGGTGTGTTCTGATAAAATCAATTAACTCATCAGGTAAGTTGTTCTCTTTTGCAATTTCAATACCATCTAAGACATGGCCAATAATTATTTCTGCACTTTCATCAAACTCAATTTCATCATGAGGATTTAAATTAGAACTTTGATTTTCAATAAAATACATGGGGTTTTGTAATTTGCCAATATCATGATAAATTGCTCCTGCCCTAGTTAACATTGCATTTGCTCCTATCTCAAGTGCTCCCATTTCAGCTAAATTTGCTACTTGTAAGGAATGCTGAAAAGTACCTGGTGCTTCTTCAGACAATCTTCTTAATAAAGGACTATTTGTATCTGATAATTCTAAAAGTGAAATATCGGAAACTAATGAAAAAATCTTTTCAAATAAGAAAATAATTGGATAAGCAAATAAGGTTAATGCACCGCTAATTGCAAACTTAACCAAAATAGATAGTTCAATACCGGAAAATGATGCATCATGTATAACAGATAATGCTATATAAACAAGAAAATAAACTCCTATCACTTTTCCAACTGAAATAAATAGCTGTGCTCTTTTATACATTTTAAGCACAGTAAGAATCGAGATAATTCCTGCAATTAATTGTAAGAAAACAAACTCAAAACCATTAGGAGCAATAAACCCAATAACTAATATTGTAATAAGGTGAACAAAAAGAGCAACTCTATTATCAAAAAATGCTTTTAAAATAATTGGTGAGATACAAAATGGCAGGATATAAAGATAAGCAGAATTAATCCTTAATGTTAAAGCAGAAAGCAAAACCATTATTACAATTAAGGATAATATCATACTTATTCTAGTTGTATTTGTGATTATCTCTAGTCTGTATTGTCTTAAAAAAAGAAAGAGAATTAATAATGATATTCCAACCAAAATAATCTGACCAAAAAGAACTAAATAGTAAGATGTCCTATTCCATTCGGCACCTTCAAAATCTTCTTTTAAAGATAGTAATTTTTGATATCTATCTGCATTTACAATTTCACCTTTATTTACAATAATCTGTCCTTCAATAATTAAACCTTGAGAAATATTAATGCTATTTAATTCACTTTGTAAAAGCTCATCACTTGCAATTTTATCATAAATAATATTCTGCTCCAATGAAGCTAATAATAAAGGAACAATAAAAGTAAACTCTTTCTCTGATAATTTATCCATCAAATTAATTTCATTAGCAGCAGAATTTATGGTATAAAAATCAATAATATCTCTTTTTTCTGCTAATGATCCTTTTTTAAGCAATACTTGTGATCCATGAGAATTATCTAAATTTTGTTGAATAATTCCTTTTGAATAAATTTCCTGCAACTTATTGAAACCAAAATTGACTAAATCATGTTTTTTTGTATTATTTCTTGCGCTTTTTAGCTTAAAAATATTAGAAAACGTAAATTTTAAATCTTTTTGTATTTTTTTATCTAACGACCATTGATCCTCAAATAAATTCACAAATTCCTCTGCTTTAATTTCAAATATTGCATCATTAAAATTAAAAATAGGAGCATGTTGTTTATTAATAATATCCTTCTCACTTTCAATTTCTTCAACTGATTTAAGAATTGAGAAATCAAATGGAGCAATTATTGTTTCATGCATCCAAGGTTTACCTTTTGTAAACTCATATTTAAACTTAGCTTGTCTTGGAAAAGCATAAACAATTAATGCTAGAGTTAAAAGAAATAAACTAACACGAAAAATTTGTTCGTGATTGTCTCTAATTTTTATTAATATATTTTTCATATTGACTTTAATATCAATAGCGAAAATAAGTATAATTTACCTAAATTCGCACCAAATCTAAAAATCTAAAAATTTATATAATGAAAGAAGTAGTAATTGTGTCAGCTGTACGAACTCCAATGGGAAGTTTTGGAGGATGTTTATCATCAGTATCAGCAACAAAGCTAGGGTCAGTAGCAATAAAAGGAGCTATGGAAAAAGCAGGTATAGACAATAGAATTGTTAATGAAGTATTTATGGGAAATGTTTTGCAAGCAAATTTAGGACAAGCTCCTGCAAGGCAAGCTGCAATTTTTGCAGGTCTTTCTAAAGATGTACCTTGTACTACAATCAATAAAGTATGTTCATCAGGGATAAAATCAATTATGATTGCTGCACAAACAATTTTAAGTGGAGATAATGATGTTGTTATTGCAGGTGGAATGGAAAATATGTCAAGTGTTCCTCATTATATGGATAAAAGCAGAACTGGACAAAAATTGGGTGATATGAAGCTGATTGATGGTTTAGTAAAGGATGGATTAACGGATGTTTACGGAAGAGTTCATATGGGTGTTTGTGCAGAAACTTGCGCTAAAGAAATGGAGTTTAGTCGTGAGGAACAAGATGCCTTTGCAATTGAATCATATAACAGAAGTTCACAATCATGGAAAGATGGAAAATTTGCTAATGAAATTGTTCCTGTTGAAGTACCGCAAAGAAGAGGAGATGCTTTAATTATTTCTGAAGATGAAGAATATAAAAATGTAAGAATGGAGAAAATCCCTGCATTACGACCAGTATTTGTTAAAGAAGGAACAATTACGGCAGCAAATGCATCTACTTTAAATGATGGAGCTTCTGCCCTAGTTTTGATGAGTGCTGAAAAAGCTGCTGAATTAAACATTACCCCTCTTGCTAAAATTAGGGGCTATGCGGATGCCGCACAAGAACCAGAGTGGTTTACAACTGCACCTGCAAAAGCTTTACCTATTGCTTTAGGTAAAGCAGGATTATCAACTTCAGATGTTGATTATTATGAATTAAATGAAGCATTCTCTGTAGTTGGACTTGCAAACATGAAAATATTAGACTTAGATGCCTCAACTGTAAATGTAAATGGTGGTGCAGTTTCTTTAGGTCATCCACTAGGAAGTTCAGGATCAAGGATTATTGTTACTTTAATTAATGTTTTGAAACAAAATAATGGAAAAATTGGTGCTGCTGGAATCTGTAATGGAGGTGGTGGCGCCTCTGCAATAGTAATTGAATTAGTATAATGAATTACGGAATTTCAAATCTTTCTATCGTTCCTATGAGGAATGAAGCTGCTGATCAATCAGAAATGGTTAATCAAGTAATCTTTGGTGAGCACTTTAAGGTTTTGGAAATTAGAAAAAAATGGAGTAAAATTCGTTTAGCACATGATAGTTATGAAGGTTGGATATGTAATAAACAATGGATTGAAATTGAGGAAGATATTTACAAACAACTTGATAAAGAAGTTGCAACAATCACGACTGATATACTAGATATCATTACAAAAACTCATCATCAACCAATTGTTATTGGAAGCATATTACCATCCTACAAAAGCGGTCACGCACTTATTAATAATGAGATGTATCAATTTGACGGATTAACAACTCCAGGATTTATTAAAAAAGATAAATTAGTTGAAAATGCATTAATGTATTTAAACGCTCCATATTTATGGGGAGGTCGTTCACCACTAGGAATCGACTGCTCTGGTTTCACTCAAATGGTGTATAGATTACAAGGAGTTGATTTACCAAGAGATGCTTACCAACAAGCTGAAGTAGGAACAACTTTGAGTTTTGTGGAAGAGTCAGAACCCGGTGATTTAGCATTTTTTGATGATGCTGAAGGAAAAATTACTCATGTAGGAATTATTCTTGAGGACAATCACATTATCCATGCTTCAGGAAAAGTAAGAATCGATAGAATTGACCAACAAGGTGTTTTTAATACTGAAATTGGAAATCACACACATAAATTGAGGTTGATAAAAAGCATTTGTTAAGATGCAAAACATCCCTTTAGCCGAAAGAATACGACCAAGAAAACTTTCTGAAGTTATTGGTCAAAAACATTTAATTGGTGAAAATGGAACGCTTAAAACAGCCATCAGGAACAAGCTAATTCCTTCCATGATTTTGTGGGGGCCACCTGGAGTTGGGAAAACAACTTTATCCAACCTAATTGCTCAGGAATTAGGCAGGCCGTTTTATACTCTTTCTGCAATAAACTCTGGAGTGAAAGATGTGCGTGAAGTAATTCATAAAGCCTCATCATTAGGATTATTCGGAAAAGATATTCCTATCTTATTTATTGATGAAATCCATAGATTTTCGAAAGCTCAACAGGACTCATTATTAGGTGCTGTTGAAAAAGGAGTTATCACCTTAATTGGCGCTACAACCGAAAACCCTTCTTTTGAAGTTATTTCTGCCTTACTTTCTCGCTCTCAAGTTTATGTTTTAGAATCTTTATCAAAAGAAGAATTACAAGAGCTTTTAGAAAGAGCAATTATACAAGATGAAGTACTAAGAAAACAAAAGATTACACTGATAGAAACCGAATCATTAATGCAAATTTCAGGAGGTGATGCTCGTAAATTATTAAACATTTTAGAACTTGTTGTGAGTTCAGTAGATGATGAAAAAATTATTATTACTAATGATTTAGTAGTTGAAAAGGCACAACAAAATATTGTGCGTTATGACAAAAATGGAGAGCAACATTATGATATAATTTCTGCTTTTATCAAATCAATAAGAGGAAGCGACCCAAATGGAGCTGTTTATTGGCTTGCTAGAATGATTGAAGGAGGTGAAGATGTGAAATTTATTGCAAGAAGATTATTAATCTTAGCATCAGAAGATATTGGAAATGCGAATCCTACTGCATTAGTTATTGCAAACAACTGCTTTCAAGCAGTAAATGTAATTGGGTTCCCTGAAGCTAGAATTACGCTTTCACAAGCAGTAATTTATTTAGCATGTTCACCAAAAAGCAACGCCTCATATATGGCAATAAATGAAGCGCAGGATGAAGTTAGAAAAAGTGGAAATCTCACTGTTCCTTTACATTTAAGAAACGCACCAAGCAAACTAATGAAAGAACTTGGTTACGGAAAAGATTACATTTATTCCCACAACAAGCCTACCGATAAGCAAGAGTTTTTACCAGAAGAAATAAGCGGAAAAATGATTTATGATCCTTCTAATAACAGCAAAGAAAATGCGTTTAGAGAAGGACTTAAAAACCTATGGAAAGGAAAGTATAATTATTAAACTATATTTGTAAGATGAAGAAAATACTATTTATTACATTAACTACCCTCCTTCTTTTTGCTTGTAAGCATGAGCTAGAAAAATTAACTTGGGATCTTGATGTGATTGTTCCTATCGCTCATACAAACATGACAATTAACAATCTATTACCTGATTCAGGATTAAATATTACTGAAGATGATAATAGCTTTATAACATTAGTTTATGAAGAGAACTTTATTGATATGAACTATGATTCACTTATTAAAATTGATGAAGAATTTGGAGAGAAAACAACAACTTTAGATTCAGTAATTTTTGATGATGTAGTTATTGCTGACACAGCATCAGTTGGAGATGCAATTGCACAAATTCCTGGAGGTACAATATTTTTTCCTGATGGCAGTACAAATGCTATTCCTGCTATGCCAAACATGATGTCAAATGACACTATTGGAATCAATACAAGTGAGTATTTTGAGACTATGACTTTACATAAAGGCTGGTTAGTTATTGACTTGATAAACAACTTCCCTACTGATGTTAGTAATGTAAGTATGACTTTAATCAATTCAGTAAATCAGGATATCATAGCAAATTTCAACTTTCCTTTAATTCCAAGCGGAACTACTTCAACTGATAGTGTTGATATATCTGGGAAAGTTCTTGATCAGAGTTTAATTGCCATTGTGAACAATATGGATGTTGAGGAAAGTAATGGGCCTGTACTAATTACGTATTCTGATGCAATAATCACTAAAATAACACTTACAGATATTGGAATTATTGAAGCTACTGCAATTTTCCCAGAGCAAGAATTAGATTCAAAACAAGAGGAACACATATTTGACTTAGGAACTGCACAGTTAACAGAAATTGGGGTAAAAGAAGGAAAGGTTACCCTTAATGTTTTAAGCACCTTGCCGAATGGTAGAATTATTTATTCTATCCCATCTTTAAGTAAAAATGGAGTACCTTTTTATACCGAAAACACTATTCCTACTTCATTAAATGGGGAGATGACTTCCTTTGAATTTGATTTTACTGGTTACACTCTTGATTTAACTGGAAAAGAAAACCGTGAGGGAGGAGATACAGTAAATACAATATATACCCAAACATTCTCTTTTATAGATTCAACTGGGGAGCTTGTTACCTTAAACCAAACTGATAGCTTCTATTCAAATACTGAATTCTTATTTATCCCAGAGTACGCTAAAGGTTATCTAGGACAAGATACTATTGAGATTGAAGAAAGTGAAATAGCGTTTTCTGCAATGAACGATATTATTGTAGATTATTTGGACTTAGAAGAAGTAAACCTTAAACTAAAAATTGACAATTATATTGGTGCTGATGCTCAGCTTGAACTTATCAAGTTGAGAAGTGAAAATCAATATGGAGATGGGATTAACCTTTTTGAAAACCATACAATTGATATCGGAAGAGCAACCCTCACCAATAACAGCTTACAAATTACTCCTTTTATTTCAGAAACTATTATTGATGCAGATGAGTTTATAGAAATTTTGCCAAATAAGATTGTCAGTAAAGCAAATTTCTATTTAAACCCAAATGGACAATCTTCAACAGAAGGCTTTCTTTACCCCGAGTTCCCAATTGAGGCAGGATTAAGCATTGAAATTCCACTAAGTTTAATAGCTACTAATTTAACTTTTACTGATACGAATGAGCTTGAAATTGAGAACACTTCTGAAATAGACATTGAAAAAGTTTACATTACAATAGAGAATGGCTTGCCTTTTTCAGCAAATTTATCACTTATATTACTTGACGAAAGCAATAATATAATTGATACTTTAACACACAACACAACTGTTTTTCCCGCTCAACTAGATGCAAATAACATTGTTACTAACTCTGAAACTACAACTATAGAAATGGACTATACTGATTTCGAAAGTGTGAATAAAATAGTAAGTATCTCATCATTTAGCACTGCTCAAAACAATGAGTTCATAAATATTTATTCTGACTATGAATTAGATATTACAATCAGTGCTAAACTAAATAAAACAATAGGAGAATAATGAAAAAAATAATTCTAATACTCTGCACACCCCTTTTCTTATTTTCTCAAGAAAAGCTAGAAACTACTAGAATTTATAACAATCAGTTTCAATGGAACACAAATCTGTTATTTGAAAGTGATGGACTAAATAAAGACTTCCTAAACACTATGCTTTATGGAGGATTTATAACAGACAGCCTGAAGGCTAATTGGATTAATTTGGGTGATGATGATAATGTGTTTTATTCAGAAATTAGCAATGGCTTTAGCTTTAGAAACACTAAGTATAATTTTGGTGTTAGTGCTTACGATAGAAACCTCATCAATGCTTCATTTTCTGATGATTTGATGAAGTTAGGTTTTTATGGAAACTTTAATTACCAGAATGAAACACTTGATTTTTCTAATACAAATATCAGAATAGACAGATTTCAGCAATATAAAATTGATTATACATTTAACTATAATGCTACTCGTATTACTGTTGGAGCATCTTTTCTTGCAGGTAATCATCATGCATCATTTATTGTAAATAATTGCTCACTATTTACTGATACTAATGGAATTAGATTAGATATAGCTTATGACATGCATGCATTTGTTACTGACACCTCATCATTAGATCCTTTTGCAAGAAATGGCAATGGTTTAGCGCTTGATTTATCAACTGACTTTATCCTTAGAAACCATAAAATAAATCTTTATTTACATGATGCTGGTTTTATTATGTGGAACAGGAAATCTACAACACTTATTACTGATAGCAACTTTAGTTTTAGTGGAGTAGTAATTACTGATATCATGTCATTTAATGATTCATTACTTGATGAACACAACTCAGTTGATGAACTAAAAACTGAAAATAAATCAGTAAAAACTTACATACCTGCTAACTTTGGTTTTTCTGCAATGCGACCAAGTACATCAGAATATTTTGAAACTATCTCAGTAGGTGTAAATGTAAAGTGGCAACCCTATTATGATAATTCTCCTCTCTCCTTTTCTAAAATAGGGCAAGGAATAAGAGAATCCAATTATGCGCCACTTTATTGGGCATCAGCAGTAAGTAAACTTAAATACTTTGATGCACTACCTACTTTATCCTATGGAGGCTATAGTAATGATTTCAATATTGGCTTAGCATTATCAAAAGGAAAAAGAAACAGATTTACTATAGGAACACAGCACTTAGAAGACCTTTTAGCAGGAGACAAAGCAAAATCAATGAGTGTATATTTTAACTTTTTATTACAATTTTAATTATGCTTGCAAAAATTAACAAAATACAACATCAGAGGAGTGGAAACTTCTTTTTATTAGCAGGACCATGTGCTATTGAATCAGAAGAAATGGCAATGCAAATTGCAGAGAAAATCCTTGCGATAACCAACAAATTGGAAATCCCTTTCATCTTTAAAGGAAGCTACCGAAAAGCAAACAGGAGCCGCCTGGATTCTTTTACAGGAATTGGTGACATAGAGGCTTTAAGCATCCTAAAAAAAGTGGGCGAACGCTTCAACATACCAACCGTAACGGACATACACACGGCAGAGGAAGCCGCAATTGCAGCCCAATATGTGGATGTATTGCAGATACCTGCTTTTTTGTGCCGTCAAACAGACTTAATAATAGCAGCAGCAAAAACGGGTAAGGTGGTAAACATCAAAAAAGGACAGTTCCTAGCTCCAGAAAGCATGGTACATGCCGTAACCAAAGTAAAGGAAAGCAGAAATAATTCCGTAATGCTAACCGACAGAGGAACAATGTTCGGATACCAAGATATGGTGGTTGACTTCAGGGGTATCCCAGCCATGCAGGAATTTGGAGTACCCGTTATATTAGATATCACACACTCCTTGCAACAGCCCAACCAAAGCAGTGGCGTAACAGGCGGAAAGCCAGCAATGATTGAAACCATTGCCAAAGCGGGAATTGCTACAGGAGTTGACGGATTATTTTTAGAAACACACCCAAACCCTACCAAAGCAAAATCAGATGGCGCTAATATGTTGCAACTGGATAAATTAGAAGATTTACTTACTAAACTAGTAAGGATTAGGAAGGTATTATAAAGTAGATAATGCAGCTTTATAAGAATCCAAATTTAACCCACAAATAACTGCCTTGCAGTTAGGAGACAATAATGATTTTTTTCTGAATTCTTCACGAGCATAAATATTAGAAATATGTATTTCAATAACAGGAGTTTCAATCGCTTTTACGCAATCCGTTAAGGCAACTGAGGTGTGTGTGTAACCTCCAGCATTCAGCAGAATATAATCATAAGAAAAACCTACTTCCTGCAATTTATTAATCAACTCCCCCTCTACATTAGATTGAAAATAATCAATAGAAATATCATTAAATTCCTCTCGTAATGTCAGTAAATAATCATCAAAAGAAATATTGCCATAAATAGCTTCTTCTCTTTTGCCTAATAAGTTTAAATTTGGTCCGTTAATAATCATTACCTTCATAGGAGCAAATCTACATAAATGAGTTGGGAATCATCAATAAAAGGCTTTAAATCTTACTTGCAGATTGAGCGATCGCTATCCGATAACTCGGTACAAGCTTATATTCGTGATATCAAAAAGTTTGCCAATTATGCCATACCTTTAAAACTTAATGAACTCAAAATACAAAGAGAAAGCATATCTGATTTCCTAGCAGAATTGAAAGATGATGGGATTGCAGCTCGCTCACAATCAAGGATAATATCAGGAATAAAGGCATTTTACAAATATCTTATTATTGAGGATTATATAAAATACGACCCTACTGAGCTTATCGAAAGTCCGAAAGTAGGATTTAAATTACCTGATACCTTATCATTAATTGAAATTGACAAACTTATTTCAGCTGTTGATTTAAGCAACAAACAAGGAGAACGCAACCGAGCAATACTAGAAACTCTTTACTCTTGTGGCTTGCGTGTGTCCGAACTTACAAACTTAAAACTCAGCAATATTTACTTTAATGAGGGCTACTTAAAAGTTATAGGAAAGGGAGATAAAGAACGCCTAGCTCCTATTGGAGGGAGAGCTTTAAAATATCTTACTACTTATATTAATGAGGTGCGAAATCATCAAACTATAAAAAAAGGACAAGAAGATTTTGTGTTTTTAAACAACAGAGGCGCAGGACTTACTAGAGTAATGATTTTCTTAATAATTCAAAAATTAGCTACAGAAATTGGATTGAAAAAGAAAATTAGTCCGCATACTTTTAGGCATAGTTTTGCCACTCATTTAATTGAAGGGGGAGCTGATTTGCGTGCCGTACAAGAAATGCTAGGACATGAAAGCATTACAACAACTGAAATTTATACACACCTTGATAAAGATTATTTAAGGAGTAATATCATTGATTTTCACCCAAGAAGCTAATGACCTTAAAACACAATATATTAAAGATGTACTTGCTAAAAGGAGTGCTCTGGTTTATGGTAGCCATGCCAATAATTGTGCTGTTTTTTCAAGAGCACGGTTTAAGCTTAACAGAGGTTATGATTATACAAGCTATTTATTCCTTATCAGTAGCAGTCTTTGAAATTCCATCAGGTTATATTGCTGATTTATTTGGCAGAAAGCACACCATAGTATTGAGTACTATTTTCTCCTTTTCAGGATATTTGGTGTTTTCTTTCTTTGGAGGATTTTATGCTTTTGCAGCAGCTTCAACATTAGTTGGAATTGGTGGTAGTTTAATGTCAGGAAGTGATAGTGCTTTGCTTTACGATACCTTATTAGAAACTGGAGATAAAAAAACCTACACTAAAATTGAAGGAAGGAATTATGCCATTGGTAATTTTTCGGAAGCAACAGCTGGAATACTTGGTGGATTTTTAGCAGTTAGCTCCATCTACTTGCCTATTTATGTACAAACAGGAATATTGTTTTTAAGCATACCAATAGCGCTAACATTAGTAGAGCCAACTATGCATGAGGAAAATAAAATAGAAAGATCTTTTAAAGCTATTTTGGGAGTTGTAAAATTTGCAATGGTTGAAAATGCAAAACTCAGATGGCTCATTATTTATTCATCAGCAATGGGAGTAGCAACTTTAGCAATGGCTTGGTTTGCTCAACCCTTTTTTAAGGAGGTAGAAATTCCATTAGCTTACTTTGGTATACTTTGGGCAGGGCTAAATTTTTCAGCAGGATTAACTTCCTTTAATTCCCATAAATTTGATAAAGATGAGAGCAATACAAAAATGCTTTTATATCTTGCTTTAGCAATGGCGACTTCATTTGTATTTTTAGGATTTAACATGAGTTTATTTGGGATCATATTTATTGTTTTCATCTACCTTTTAAGAGGGATAGTAACCCCAATTTTGCGTAATGCAATAAATGAAAATACAAGCTCAAATAAAAGAGCTACAGTACTATCAATAAGGAGTTTTATCATTCGAATTTCCTTTGCAATATGTGCGCCAATATTTGGTTATTTAGCTGATAATTACTCGTTAAACATTACTTTTTACACCCTAGCTATAATTGTTGGTGTTTTCTCAGTTTTGTCAGCTATTCGTTTAGATAGATTGGATAATAAAGCTAGTTTTGTATCATGACAAGATTAAAAGAAAAATGGGGAATTACATCAAATTTCCAATTCATAATAATATTAATTGTATTTTCAGTTACAGGATCGTTAGCAGTATGGGTTGCAAAACCAATATTAGAACTTGTTGGGTTAGATAAATCAGCTGTTTCTCCATGGGTATTCTGGCCAATAAGGATAGCAGTTATCTTTCCTGTTTACCAAGTGATGATAGTAGTTATTGGCGCATTATTCGGACAATTCAAATTCTTTTGGGCTTTTGAGAAAAAGATGTTAGTTCGTTTGGGATTTAAACGATTTAAAGATTAATTACTATTTCCTTTTCTTATTTTAGCGCTCCTAAATTTGAAAAGATGAAACTAATAATATCATTAGCAACTCGCCTTATCCCTAGGCACTATTTACAACATGTATCTCACTTTTTTCTGCAGATATTTTCACTCTTTTTAAGAGGAAATAAATTTGAAGACCCTATAAACGGAAAAACTTACCGTAAACTTTTACCTTATGGAAGATTAATATCTCGTGAAAACGCTATTGCACCAGATAGTATGAGTTTGGAAAGGCACAGATTGATGTGGTTATTCATGAAAGAGAAAACTAACTTTTTTACAGCTAATTTAAAATTCTTACACATTGCTCCTGAATATTGTTTTATCAAACTATTTAAAGGGATGAAAAACTTAGATTATACTACTGGCGATTTAATCTCCCCTTGGGCAGATGTAAAAATGGATGTACATGATATTCCAATGGCTGACAATTCTTTTAATGTAGTAATCTGTAACCATGTATTGGAGCATGTAGATGATTCACATAAAGTAATGACTGAGTTTTACAGAGTAATGAAACCAGGTGGATGGGGGATTTTTCAAGTACCAATTGATGTAAATAACCCTAAAACTGAGGAGGACAAATCAGTAACTGACCCTAAAGAAAGAGAAAGATTATATTGGCAAGATGACCACCTTAGGTTATTCGGATTAGATTATGGAAAAAAACTAGAAGCAGCAGGATTTAAAGTTACTGAAAGTGATTTTATAAATGAACTTGACCCAAAATTAGTAGAAAGATATGCTCTTCCAAAGGAGGAGATTGTCTATTTCTGTGAGAAAATATAAGTAGTATGTCTGCCAAAGTTTTTTAATACCCTATATAAATAACCTTTTTAGTATCAAAAAATTCTTCAGTAAAAAATTCTGAGATATCGTACTTAGTATGAGAAATTCCTCTTAACTCCTCCCTTAAATCACCACCTTTTAAGTAGAGAATTCCGTTATCAATACTATTGTAATGCTTTTTATTGAACTTCCCTTTTACCCATTTTTTAAAGTCTGTCATATTAGTAACAGCACGGCTCACTACAAAATCAAAGGTTTCATTAATCTTTTCAGCTCTTTCGTGCATGGTTCTAACATTAGATAAACAAATAGCACTACTTACTTCATTTACTACCTTTATTTTTTTACCAATACTATCTACTAGTAAAAATTGAGTGTCAGGAAATAAAATAGCCAAAGGAATTCCTGGGAAACCACCACCAGTACCAATATCCAAAACAGTTGTACCTTTTTTAAACTGAATAACTTTAGCTATAGCCAAGGAGTGTAATACATGATTAATATAAAGGGTATCCATATTCTTTCTGGAAATCACATTTATTTGAGCATTCCAATGCTCGTAAAGTTCTTGTAAATCAGAAAACTGTTGTAATTGTTTCTCTGATAAATCAGGGAAATACTTTTGTATAATTTGCATTTAGTAAGCGTCCTTTATACCAGACATAATTTTGAAAAGTTGCTCTCTACTCCTATGCAATTGTGCTTTTACAGTTCCAATAGGAATCTCTAAAGTAGTCGCAATTTCATCATAAGTCATTTCTTTAAAATACCTGAATTTTACTAAAGCACGATATTTAGGTTTTAGTTGATCAACAATTTGTCTTAAAATAGCTATCCTCTGTTTTTTCTCCATCTCTTGCTCAGGGTTGAGCATATCAGATATTAAATCGAAATTTGTTCTTTTTCCATCTTCATCTAACATCATTTTATCGATAGAAACAGTAGGTAATTTATTCTTACGCAAATAATCAATGCAATGATTACGAGCTACCGTAAAAAGCCAAGTACTAAAAACATAATTAGGCACATACAAGTGCAATTTCTTAAAAGCTTTTCCAAGTGATTCAATTGTTAAATCCTTAGCCAATTCTTGGTCACCAACTTTTTCATAAAGCATGAAATAAAGAGGATCTCTATAGAGCTTCATCAACTCATTATAAGCAGTAGGATCTCCAGTTTCTAAAGCTCTATTGATGAGTTTCAAATCTCTTTTTCCTTTCTCTGTCAAATTGTTTGTCATCTACTCCATTTTTTAGGTTTATTAAGAACATTCAATAATACAAAAAATCCCTGTACTAAAAGGTACATAACTTCATATATAGGATGAATCCAATACAAATCAATTGTATTTAACTGCTTCATAGGCTTGTAATTAATCAGATAAGAAGTAAGTAATTTTAGCCCTAATATAGTAGTTGTTATAGCAATTGGCACTTTAAGCACAAAAAGTATAATTATAGCTGTCCAAAAGAAAAATTGAGCATAAGGATAAACAGCTAAAAGTATCTTAAACTTTGTTTTATATAATGGCGCTGTAGTAATGTGTCTTCTTTTTTGATAACTCCAATCCTTCCACCTTTCAATTACTGTTGATGTAGTATGAGCATCAGTAACTATTTCAACTGAAACATTGTCTTTATTTGCTACTTCTTGAATGAATAAATCATCATCCCCTGATGGAATATGCAAGTGTTTGGCAAATCCCTTATTTTCAAAAAACAATGATTTTTTGTAGGCAATATTACGCCCTACTCCCATATAAGTAACTCCTGCTAAAGCATAGGACAAATACTGCTTAGCCACATTAAAGGTATCAAAACGAATGATTTTATTAAGCAAACCTTTTCTTTTTTTATAACCACCAAAACCTAATACAATTTCTGAGTTATTAAAATTACTGCTCATCTGTTTTGCCCAATTGCTAGAATTAGGTAAACAATCAGCATCCGTTAATAAGAGGTACTCATGATTAGCAGTTTTAATTCCTAAAGTAAGTGCAAACTTTTTTCCTGGCCAATGCTTAATATGCTTATCAATAGTAACTATTACTAGCTTGGGATAGCTTTTTTCAAAGTTTTTTAAAATAGCTGCTGTACCATCTGTTGATTGGTCATTCACCACCACAACTTCAAATTCAGGATAGTCTTGTTCCAATACTTTAGGTAAAAACTTTTTCAGATTATCAGCTTCATTTTTAGCACAAATTATTATTGAAATTGGTTTATGAAAACCTGATTTAGAAATTGGTTTCTTATTCAACTTCAAAAAAAAGTACAAATAATAAAACAACAAAACATTCAAACTAATTACAGCAATAGCAAGAAAAAGATTGATAAGCATTGATTATTTAGCTAAATAATTCAAAATATTTTCTTCTACTCTATTCACAACATCACTTACATCTTCTTTTACAAATTTATCTCCAGTAATGTATTCATATAATTCAATGTATCTTTCTGAAACTGAATTACAGTATTCCTCACTCATAGCTGGAATAGATTGTCCTTCTTTTCCTTGAAATCCGTTTTCAATTAACCACTGTCGCACAAATTCCTTGGAAAGTTGTTTTTGCTGAATTCCATTTGCAATTTTATCTTCATATCCTTCAATATAAAAATAACGAGATGAATCAGGTGTATGAATTTCATCAATCAGAGTAATAACTCCATCTTTATCTTTACCAAACTCATATTTGGTATCAACAAGAATTAGCCCTTTTTCAGCTGCAATTTCAGTACCTCTTTGAAAAATTGCTCTTGTATATTCTTCAAGTTTAATGTAATCTGCTTCAGCAACTAATCCTTGAGCTAAAATTTCATCTCTACTGATATCCTCATCATGACCAACAATTGCTTTAGTTGTAGGAGTAAGTAATGGAGTATCAAACTTTTGATTTTCTAACATTCCATCTGGCATAGGAACGCCACAAATCATTCTTTTCCCTACTTTATATTCTCTCCAAGCATGCCCAGTTAAATATCCTCTAATTACCATTTCAACCATAAATGGCTCACACATTTTACCAATTGTTACAGAAGGGTCTGGTGTTGCCTCCATCCAGTTTGGTACAATATCAGCAGTAGCTGTTAAAAATTTTGCTGCTATCTGGCTTAAAACCTGTCCTTTGTAAGGTATTCCCTCCGGTAATACATGATCAAAAGCTGAAATTCTATCAGAAGCTACCATTACTAATGTCTCATTATGTACCGTATAAACATCTCTTACCTTTCCTTTGTAGAATTTAGTTTGTCCTGGTAAGTTAAAATTTGTTCCTTTAATTGTGTTAATCATTATTTTTATATGCTTTAATTATTTGTTTTACTAGTTTATGTCTTATTACATCTTTTGCATCAAGAGTAATAAAACTGATATCCTTTATTCCTTTAAGTGTATTTTTTGCGTGTATTAATCCTGATTTTTGATGTTTTGGCAAGTCTATTTGTGTTTCATCACCAGTAATTATAAATTTAGCTGACATTCCCATTCTTGTTAAAAACATCTTCATTTGAGGTTCAGTTGTATTTTGCCCCTCATCTAAAATCACAAAAGCTTTATCCAAAGTTCTACCTCTCATAAATGCTAAAGGAGCTATTTGAATTGTTCCATTTTCAACATATTCATTCAATCTATCAATAGGTATCATATCAAAAAGCGCATCATAAATTGGCTGCATGTAAGGATCTAACTTTTCCTTTAAATCACCTGGCAAAAAACCTAAGTTTTCACCAGCTTCTACAGCAGGTCTTGTGAAAATAATTCTTTTTATCTCTCTATCTTTTAGTGCTTTTACTGCAATAGCTACTGCTGTATAAGTTTTTCCTGTACCAGCAGGTCCAATTGCAAACATCATATCTTTAACGGATATCTCCTCCACCATTTTTCTTTGATTTGCTGTTCTTGCTTTTATTACTTTGCCATTTTGCCCATGCAAAATCACATCATCTTTAGTTTTTAAGATTTCTTTTTCATCACCCTCAACCAATCTTTCTATATGACTAATTGTTAATGAATTATATTGATTTATATGCTTAATAAATGCTGTTAATTTTTGTTCAAAATATTTTATTTGAGCAATACTACCCATCAACTTTAGGTTTTCTCCTCTTGCAATAATTTTAAGCTGAGGAAATAAACTTCTTATCTTATCAAGCTTCTTATTATTAGCGCCAAAAAGTTTTACCAACTCAATGTTACTAAGTGTTATTTTTTTTTCACTCATTAGTAAAGTTGTTCATAGATTTATTTTAATTTTGAAGTTACAAAATAACACATTTTAACTGTTCTATCAATAGGTTTTATTAATAAATGGCAATAATTACACTTACTACCGATTTAGGCACTAAAGACAGCTATTTAGCATCCGTAAAAGGTAGCATATACTCTCAACTTGAAGATGCAAAAATAGTTGATATTAGTAATGATATTGAGTTGTTTAATATTCAACAAGCTACTTTTGTTTTAAGAAATTGCTTTAAATCATTTCCAAAAGGTACTGTTCATATTATTAGTGTTGATGATGAAATATCAATAAATAATGAGCATCTAGCAATTTATGCTAATGGCCATTTTTTTGTTGGTGCAGATAATGGTTTTTTCTCATTACTTTTTGATGAGTTTAAACCCGAAAAAATTGTCAGACTAAATATTTCATTAGAGGAAGATTGCATGACATTTGCTGCAAAATATATTTTTGTTCCAGCTGCTTGCCATCTAGCTAGAGGTGGAACTATGGAGATTATTGGCACTGAAATTCCAGATTTTGAAGTTCAAAAAATGGAACTAAAAGCAGTAATTCAACCAGATATGATAAGAGGAGTTGTTGTTTATGTTGATAATTACGGAAATGCGACTACTAACATAAGGAAAGCTGAATTCGAACGCATACAAAAAGGAAGATCATTCGAAATCCTTTTTGGAAGAGAAGATGAGAAAATAACAGAAATTTCTTCTAAGTATAAAGATGTTTCTGTTCCTGAAAAATTAGCTTTATTTGGAGAAAACAATTTACTCCAAATTGCTATTAATAAAGGAAGTGCAAAGACTTTATTAGGATTAAAAATTCATGAATTAGTAAGAGTAGATTTTAAATGATAAGGCTTTACAAAAAAGAAATAAGTATTTTTTTTAGCACTATTATTGGCTACTTAATTATTGGACTCTTCCTTTTAATTAGTAGCTTAATTTTATGGCATGACATCAGTGAAATAAATATATTAGATAATGCTTACGCAAGCATGGATACTTTCTTTTCTATTGCCCCACTAATTTTTTTACTATTCATCCCATCAGTAAGCATGAGAGTATTCTCAGAGGAATTCAACACAGGGACAATCGAAACTTTAATTACCAAGCCTATTTCCAGTTTTGAAATCGTAACTGCTAAATTCTTTGCAGTTTTATCATTAGTAATTATTGCAATTTTACCAACTATTACTTATGTAATTAGTATTTACTTTTTAGGGGAAACTACTAGGAATTTGGATTTAGCAGCAGTTGTTGGGTCTTATATCGGACTGCTTTTACTAAGTAGTATTTTTTCAAGTATTAGTGTTTATGCATCATCATTAAGTACTAATCAAATTGTTGCCTTCATACTTGCAATAATTATGAGTAGTTTCTTTTTCTTTGGATTTGATATTTTAAGCCAGTTACCCTACCTTCAAATAGTAGATTTAACACTTCAAAAAATCGGAATTTCTTACCACTATAATATGATGAGTAAAGGTCTGTTAAAAATATCAGATTTAGTTTATTTTATGTCAGTAAGTTTACTTTTTATAAAACTTACTGAGGTAGTAATTAAAAACAAAAAAACCTAATGAGAAAATACTATTCTTCTCTAGTTTTTATATTACTAATTATTCTAACAAACATACTTGTTTCTTTTACTGATTTTAGTTTGGACTTAACTGCTGATGGCAAACATTCAATATCAGAAGAAACAATAAAAACTTTAGAAAAAGTTGATGATATTGTTTTCATTAAAGTATATTTAGAAGGAGTTTTTCCTGCTGAATTCAAACATCTTCACTCAGAAGTTTTGAATTTACTTTCTTCATTTAAAACTATTGCTGATGATAATTTAGAGTTTGAGTTCATCAACCCTAATGAAGGCAGAAATGAAAAAGAAAAAGTTGACTTATATAAGCAATTAGTAAAACAAGGACTTGCCCCTACCGATATTGAAATAAGAAAAGCAGGAAGCAGTATAAATCAAATCATTTTTCCTGGTGCAATTATCTATTATAAAGACAAAGAAATTGCAGTAAATTTCTTAAAAAACTCAGTTACAAAAAATGCAGGAGAAAATATCAATGCATCAGTAGAAAACCTAGAATTTGAATTTATCTCTGCAATATATCACATCAGTAAAACTAAAACACATAGAATTGCATTTTTAGAAGGAAATGGGGAGCTTTCAGCATCTGAAGTTTATGATATTACAGAATCAGTTATGCAGGATAATGATAAACTGAGTTACCATTATACTATTGACAGATTTAACATTAAAGAATTCGAAATTGACAGCAATACATTGCAGGCTGACATATCTAGTCAGGTTAAGAAATTAACCAGTTATAAGGCAATAATTATTGCCAAGCCAACAATTGCTTTTAATATGTTAGATAAGTTCATAATTGATCAATATCTAATGAATGGAGGGAAGATTCTTTGGTTGATTGATGGTGCAAAAGCAAGTATGGATAGTTTGCAACAAAATAAGAGTTTTATTGCTACAAATAATGACCTTAAACTTAGTGATCAACTCTTCAAATATGGCATAAGAATTAATGCAAATTTAATTGAAGACTTAAGATCAACCGAAATTCCAATTGTAACAGGATATAGCAATAATATTCCACAGCAATCTTATTTTCCATGGCCCTACTACCCTCTTTTGTTTTCAGAGAATAATCATCCTATCTCAAAAGGATTAGATGCAATAAAGTGTGATTTTGCAAGCTCAATTGATACAATTAAGAATAACATCAACAAGACAATACTTTTACATAGTTCTAAGCAAAGTAGAATAAGCCCAACACCTGCAAAAGTAAGTTTAGGGATATTAGAAAACCCTCCTCCTCTTACATCATTTAACAAAGAAAACTTGACTATTGCAGTATTATTAGAGGGAGAATTTGAATCAGTTTTTAAAAATAGAATACTCCCTAAAAATCAGAAGTTGAATTTTGTAAATCAAAGCAAAAAAACTCAAATGATAGTTGTATCTGATGGGGATTTAATTCGAAATTCTGTATCAAATAATGGAGATATTTATCCTTTAGGTTATGATAGATTTATAAAGTATACCTACCTTGGAAACAAGAAATTTATTATGAATTCAATTCACTTTCTATGTGATGAAACAGGGTTAACTCAGCTAAAAGCAAAAGAGATAAAATTAAGATTATTAGACAAAGAAAAAATCAAAAATAATAAGACTTTTATTCAGCTAATAAATATCTTACTTCCTCTAATAATATTACTTATTTTTGCGTTTATTTTCACAAAAATGAAAAAGAAAAAATATGCCTAAAAAAAATATACTTTTTGCTTTACTTATTTTCTTTATTGGCATTTCTATTTGGCTCTTAAATTCTGATAAAAAATCAACAATTATTGAGGATAACAACTTTGCAATTGAAGATACTTCAATTATTGAAAAGGTATTTATTGCTGATAGAAGTGGAAATACAATTACAGTTAAAAAAAATGATGGAAGTTGGGTTGTAAACAACAAGTATGAAGTTAGAAAAGATGCAATAAATACTTTGCTATCTACTATTTCGAAATTGAAAATAAAGAAACCAGTGTCAAAATCATCATTTGATAATGTGATCAAATTTATGGCTACATCTGGAATAAAAGTAGAGATTTATGATAAATATAATTTAATTAAATCCTATACAATTGGCTCAAACACTTCTGATCATCTAGGGACTTATATGCTGATGAAAAATGCTACAAAGCCGTTTGTAATTCATATCCCATCTTTTAATGGTTTTTTATCCCCAAGATATGGAATTCAAGGACAAAAACTAGATGTTGTTAATTGGAGGTCAAATAAAATATTTTCTCTAAAATCAGAGGAAATTGAAAACATCAAATTTACTGACTTATCAAATATCAAAAACTCTTATCAACTTTCAACTAATCCGCTAATTTTAAGTGATTATACATCTAATAAAGTAACTGTTAACAAAGAGGCTATTTTCAAACTACTTAATAGTTTTGAAAAACTTAATTGCGAAACATATAAAGTAAAATGGAAAATTGATTTTTCCACTCAATTACATGAATTAATTGTAAATTCTGACACACTAAGAACCTATAAATTAAGTGAAGGAAAAGAGAAGTCAAAAGAAGAGAATTTTACAGTTGACAGAATGTATGCTACTGTAAATCATGGAGATTTAATGCTGATACAAGATTATGTTTTTAACAAAGTGTTAATTACTCTCAATGAATTAAAAAAGTAAATACACATATAATATGAGTAGATAATTTATATTTGACACTCATTTTAACACAAAATAAAAAAGAAGATTTAATGAAATTTATAGTTAATAGTACTGCCCTTTTAAGAGAGTTACAAAAGTTAAATGGAGTAATTAGTTCAAACAATACTTTACCAATATTAGATAACTTTTTGTTTGATATTAACAGTAATAACATGACGATTATTGCTTCTGATTTAGAAACTACAATGATGTCAACTATCTCAGTTGAGGCTGATGTTGATGGTAAAATCACAATTCCAGCTCGTATTTTAATTGATACTTTAAAAACATTTTCTAATCAGCCACTTACATTTATTGTAAACACTGAAACTTTTGGAATTGAAATGAGTTCAGAAATGGGGAATTATAAATTAGCAGGACAAAATGCTAATGAATTTCCTAAAACTCCAAAATTAAATGGTTCTTCATCAACAACTATTAAAGGTGATATTTTAGCTAATGCCATTAATAAAACTTTATTTGCTAGTGGAAATGATGAATTAAGACCCGTGATGTCAGGTATGTTTTGTGAACTTTCTAGTGAGCAAATTACTTTTGTTGCTACTGATGCTCATAAACTAGTAAAACATACTCGTACAGATATTTCTTCTGATAAAACCGCTTCTTTTATTTTACCAAAGAAACCATTAACTATTCTTAAAAATAACATTAGTGATGATGCGGATATTAAATTAGAATTCAATGACACTAATGCACTCTTTACTTTTAATAATATTACAATAATCTGCAGATTAATTGACGGGAAATATCCTAATTATGAAGCTGTAATACCTAAGGAGAACCCTAATAAACTAACAATTGAAACGGCTTCACTTCTAAGTTCAATTAAAAGAGTCTCAATTTATGCAAATAAAACGACACATCAAATAAGACTGAAGATAGCAGGAAGTGAACTTCAAATTACATCAGAAGATTTAGATTTTGCAAATAAAGCAGAAGAGAGATTATCTTGTCAATATAAAGGAACTGATATGGAAATAGGATTCAACTCTAAATTTGTAATTGATATGCTTAATAATATTGGTGCTGAACAAATTTCATTAGAAATGAGTGCGCCAAATAGAGCTGGAATTATACTGCCTTTAGATGGACTAGAAGAAGGAGAAAACACTTTAATGCTGGTAATGCCAGTAATGTTAAATAACTAAAAAATTATGAAAAAAATAACACTATTAACAATTGTAACTTTATTAAGCTTTGGAGCTAATGCTCAAAGTTTACTGCCTACTAAATACGGAATTAAAGTAGGACTTAATATTGCAAATGTAACTTCAACTCCGAATGAAGGGGTAAAAAACATTGAAACTACTCCTCTACTAGGTGTTGCAGGAGGGTTTTATATGGAAATTGCTTTGAATGATAAATGGTATATTAATCCTGAACTTCTTTATGCTCAAAAAGGTGTATCTTTTAATTATGACTACAAACATAAATGGGATAGCATTGCAACAAACAATACAAATAAGTTAGATTCTTACGCTACAACTAACTCATTAAAATTAGCTTATGTAGAATTAAACCCAACTATTAGCTATAAAGCTTCTGATAAATTAGCTTTGAATTTTGGCCCTTCTGTTTCTTTTTTAATTAGTGAAGATTATACTTTTACTGAGAAAATTATTGAAGACAACTCTCCATTAAATGCAGGTGCAGTTTTACCTACTCCAGGAACTTATGAAGCTGAAGATTTAGATGTAGGTCTAAACCTAGGGTTATCTTATTACATAACTGAGAGTTTTTTAGTAGACGCTAAAGTAAATACAGGATTTTTGAAGGTTGGTACAGTAAATAGAATTACATCAATTGAAGAGCATGGAAACGAAAAGAAAGAATACAACTTTGAACTAAATAATAGAGCAATTGTATTATCATTTGCATATTTATTCTAATTTTACAAACTAATTACATACATAAATAATATGAAAAATATATTTACACTAGCAATTGCAGCTCTATTGGCATTAAACTTAAGCGCACAAAAAATTGAAAAAGGAATTTGGCAAATTGAAATTGGTACAGGATTAGATTTAGGTTTTAATTGGGTTACTGGAGGTGAGGTGGATTATAAGGAAACCTTAGATGGAACAGTGTTGAATGAATATGAAGAAGATTGGAGTGATCTTTATAATTCGCAAACAAATTTTCAGTATAATTTGGATGCTACAAATTTAGATGATTGGGAAGATAGATTTTTAAAAAACGTAAGTATTGGTTATTTTGTTGCTGATGGATTTTTAATTGGATTGGGTTTAGATTTAGGTGGTTTCAATACAAATGATGATGA
>Ga0115558_1000292_pt1 | contig 34096 bp, 27 predicted proteins | sample COGITO_mtgs_1104_4_FD_87279 | JGI IMG/M metagenome (GOLD analysis project Ga0115558, IMG submission 87279) | Pelagic marine microbial communities from North Sea - COGITO_mtgs_110426 | ecosystem: Environmental > Aquatic > Marine > Epipelagic | place: Germany:Helgoland, sampling site Kabeltonne... | reverse complement strand
ATAGTAAATTGAGACCTACAGAAGGTTTTCTAGACATCATTATCTTATTAAACTCTGTAGTGATTCGTTCTTTAGATATAATGTGTATTCTGTCCTTATGTTCCTTGATCGCTGTGAATGTCACTGGATCGATTGTAAAATCTAATTGAGTAGAAAATCTAATAGCTCTCATCATCCTCAAAGGATCATCGCTAAATGTTTTTCCTGGTTCCAATGGCGTGACTATACGCTTCTCTTCTAGGTGACGTAATCCATTGAATGGATCTATGATTTCGCCATAATTATCTTCGTTGAGGCTTACCGCTAATGCATTAATCGTAAAGTCTCTTCTGTTTTGATCATCTTCTAGGCTCCCATTCTCTACACTTGGTTTACGGCTATCCTGCCTGTAAGATTCTTTTCGTGCGCCTACAAATTCTACTTCGAAATCTTTGTGTCTAAGCATCGCTGTACCATATCGACTATACACCACGAGTTTAGGTTTAGGACGCAGCTTGGATGATAGATTTTGAGCTAATTCTATACCGCTACCTACGCATACTATATCCATATCCTTGCTTTCTCTTTCCAATAGTCTATCTCGTACATATCCTCCTACGACATAAGTAGGATACCCAAGTTCTTCACCTGACAACTTTAGAAGTTCAAATATCTTACGCTCGAATGGTTTTATATTAAAAAGCACAGTATCAATTTATGGATTTTGAGTCACAAATATAGTGAGTTATCGCCCAATAACTAATGACCTAACTATATGCCTACTACCCTTTGGCTAATTTTCGAATCTTAAACTTAAATGCCGCAAAGACCAGAGTCATTATTGGACTCAACCAATTAAATATCGCATAAATGAAGTACTCTCCTACTCCTACACCTAATACACCTGCTTGATAGGCTCCACATGTATTCCATGGTATCAGTACTGAAGTAACTGTTCCTGCATCTTCTAAGGTTCTACTAAGATTTTCTGGTGCTAATTCTCTGTCTTCATATGCTTTCTTAAACATCTTTCCAGGAATCACAAGCGCTAGATATTGATCACTCGCTACTATATTGAGTCCAATACAACTTGCTACAGTACTGGCGAATAATCCGAAGGTAGATGTTGCCACCGATAGTAAAGTCTTTGTAATGCGATCTAAAGCACCTATTCCATCCATGATACCTCCAAAAACCATAGCGCATATAATAAGATAAATCGTCCAAAGCATTCCATTCATACCCCCGGCAGTAAATAGATCGTTTAATGTCGCATTCTCTGTAACGATAGCTGTATCGGTAAAAACCGCTTGAACTATTGCTGCAAAATTAGAATCTGCAATACCTGCTAGTATATCTTGTTGGAATATCAGCGCAAAGATTGCAGCCATCGCCACCCCTATTCCGAGAGCAACAAGGGGCTTAGACTTCAATATGATCATCACGACTACCAACAATGGCACTAAAAATAACCATGGTGTGATATTGAATGTGGTATCCATAGTCGTAAGAAGTTCGCCTATATCTGTACTACCGCTAGTGTCAATGGTAAGGCTAAGAATAATAAATATAATTAGAGCGATAGAAATTGTCGGAACAGTAGTAAACGCCATATACTTGATATGAGTAAATAGATCTGAACCTGCCATAGCTGGAGCAAGATTAGTAGTATCGCTAAGCGGAGACATCTTGTCCCCAAAGTATGCTCCTGAGATTACAGCTCCCGCGATCATACCAACTGGAATCCCTAATGCAGTACCAATACCTATCAAGGCGATACCAACCGTTGCAGAAGTAGTCCATGAAGATCCAGTAGCAATGGAGATTATGGCCGCTATAATCACAGATGCTGGCAAGAATATACCTGGACTCAATACCTGCAATCCATAATACACCATAGATGGTATAATACCACTCACTAGCCATGTACCAGCGAGTGCTCCTACTAAAAATAAGATCATAATGGGAACGAAGACACTTCTGAGATTCTCGTAGACCTCCTCAATCATCGTTCGAACAGAGGTCTTATTATAAAGACCCATTAGAGCTGCAAACAATCCACCTATCAACAGTATATATTGATTAGAATATCCTCCTAGCCATTCTCCTTCTTTAGCAAAGATATTGTACGCTAGCATAGCCATCAACAAGACAACAGGAATAAGAGCCTGAATTAGATTAAGTTCTCTATTTTCTACGATGTGCTCGTTTGATACATTATTGGTTTCATCTTTGTTGATCGACATCTCTTCTCTATTTGGGTTATTGTATTGTAATAATACAATTATGTGAAGAGGTGTACAAATAGAGGGAGTTTTATGTCAATGAAACTCAGAGCCCATATGTTTTCTAGGAAAGATACATGATACTCGTTGATCCAAGCGATTTCTGTGAAAGCCAATCTCTACCTTGTCATTACCATTTCCGGCTTATCATCATAGACATCCATAATCTCACCTAAGATACCATGAATATTTGCTGGATCGTTTTCCAAGACAAGTCTAGCTCTGTAAGCTTTTATATCTCTAAACCCCCGGAAGTAATTTGTATAGTGTCTTTTCATCTCGTTAACACCAACTCGCAATCCTTTCCACTCTATACTATGATTTAAGTGACGTCTAGCTGCATCAACACGCTCGGCCACTGTAGGCGCATCCAAAATCTCACCTGTTGCGATATAATGCTTTATCTCACGAAATATCCATGGATAACCTATACTCGCTCTACCGATCATGATTCCATCGACACCATATTTATTTTTGTATTCGACAGCCTTCTGAGGGCTATTAATATCTCCATTCCCAAAGATCGGTATATGAATTCGTGGATTGTTTTTAATATTCCCAATACGAGTCCAGTCCGCTTCACCCTTATACATCTGCTTACGAGTACGTCCGTGAATAGATAAAGCTTTGATACCTATATCTTGTAGTCTTTCAGCAACTTCTTCTATACGTATCGTATTATCATCCCAACCAAGCCTTGTCTTCACTGTAACAGGCAGATTAGTAGCATCCACTATCTCTTTAGTCAAGCTCACCATACGATCGATGTCTTGTAAAATACCTGCACCTGCCATCTTACAAACTACCTTTTTTACCGGACATCCAAAGTTGATATCTAATACCTCAGGCTTTGCTTCTTCAACGATCTCTGCGGCTCTACGCATAGAGTCGATCTCAGCACCAAATATCTGTATACCTATCGGACGCTCTTCATCATATATATCTAGCTTGGCAACACTCTTGGTAGCATCACGGATAAGACCTTCTACACTAATAAACTCTGTATACATCATATCACAGCCTTGCTCCTTGCACAATGCTCTAAATGGTGGATCACTTACATCCTCCATAGGAGCCAATAAGAGAGGGAAATCACCAAGATCTACGTTAGCTATTTTTGCCATTTGGTTTGGTTAACTAGTTCATTAGATAACTAGATAAGTTAGTACAAAAGTATTTCGTTCTGCAACTTGAGCGTCTTCTGATAGATTCAAACTCGATTATTATAAGAAGAATACTATACCTATGAATCCTAAAATACCCAATACTATGGTATATGGTATTGCCATCTTTACCATCTTCATATAACTAAGATGGATCAATGGCGCAATAGCAGAAGTCAACAAAAACAAGAATGCTGCTTGTCCATTGGGTGTGGCTACACTTGGTAGATTAGTCCCTGTGTTTACCGCAACGGCAAGGGATTCGTATAGATCTCTTTGTCCTTGGTCAAATGATGCTGCACCCGGCACAACTGTATCACCAAAGGATGATGCGATCTCGCCGATGAAAACAGTTGCGACAAATACATTATCACTAATCATAGACAAGACTCCTGATGCTATGTAAAAGAACTTAGGTTGATCGGCTGGAGCTAAGGAAAATGCGTAATCAATAATAGGAGCAAATAAATGCTGATCATGAATCATAGCTACGATTACGAAGAACACTACTATAAGACCTGTGAATGGTAATGCCTCTTCGAATGATTTTCCTAATGAATGCTCATCAGTAATACCCATGAATGCTGTTTGGAAGATTATCAATCCTAGACCTATAAACCCAACTGGAGCTAGGTGTAATGCTAGACCTACGATCAACAATAGCGCTGCAACGCCTTGCACTATTAGATCGTACTTTTGTCTATCTGTTCTGTTTTTATCCGCCTCTTCAGTATAAGCTTCGATAATCGCTCTTGCTTCTTCTGGCAACTTATCACCATAACCAAACCACTTTGTTTTTTCTAGTAAAACAGTAGTCAATAATCCTGCTCCTAATACTGGGATCGTTACTGGGGCCATTCTAAAAAAAAACTCTATAAAGTCCCATCCCATCTTCTCTCCGATCAATAGATTCTGAGGCTCACCTACAAGAGTACAAACTCCACCTAATGCTGTACCCACAACACCGTGCATAATCAAACTTCTAAGAAACCCTTGGAACTGTTCCAATGTATCTCCTCCTAATTGCTTAAAATCCACTGTTCCATTGTTATCTAAATCAGAGGATCCTGATCGTATCTTATCATATACACCATAGAATCCAACCGTTACAGATATCAATACTGCTGTCACCGTAAGTGCATCTAAGAAAGCGGAAAGTACAGCTGATAAGAATACAAATAATAATGATAGAACTGTCTTTGACTTCACTTTAGTGAATACTTTACTGAAGATATACATCAGTAATGGTTTCATAAAGTAGATGCCTGCGACCATGAAAACCAGTAATAGGATTACTTCAAGATTTGCTAATACTTCGTTATAAGCATGCTTAGGTGTAGTTAATCCAAGAAATAAGGCTTCTATAGCTAATATACCTCCAGACTGCAGAGGATAACATTTAAGTGCCATTGCGAGTGTGAAAATAAATTCTCCAATAAAGAGCCAAGCAGTGATGGCTGGGCCTAAAATGAAATATGAGACAATATTGAATAGTAAAAATCCAATCATTGTTAGCTTGTACCATCTTGGGCTATTTCCTAAAAAAGAATCAAACATATCGAAGAGCAGTTACGCGTTTTATTAATGATGAGAAAACCGATCTGAAAAAGTTTAACGGCTATCTATTTGAAAATAAGTGCAAAAGTAACGGATTGACCTGACATTCAGGCTAACTAAAAGGTCTAATTGATCTTCATAAAAGCTTTACCATATCTTCTTAGACCGCCAAATGCTTCATATCCACTATTTGTATGTAAAATGGCGTGCGTACCACCAAAGTAAAATGAAGATATAGCCCAAATTTTATGCCCAATGTTACTAGATATTTCTTCAACCACTTTCTCTACTTAATAGAACTTCAAAAATAATGAGATAGACATTCGCAGTCAATAAGTTATAACTCTAAGTAATGAAATGGTGTATTTATTAATATAGATTCAATTTAATGAATCTTTAATTGCTAACTATCACATTATTTCAGTGAGTGGTTTTGTAGTAATATATTAGCAGGGTTGATGGTCTTTTAACACTATTATTAGAACATTTCTTTCCCTTCCAAAGATAGAACAATCCATCCCAACATCATCAGTCAATTTTGATGAAGTGAGGGCGAAAGTAAACTCTGAACAATGGATATTTATTGTCTTGCTATTTCTCAATAAACCGATATGCTTTGCAATCATGAATAAAAAAGCTTGATTTTTATTCCAATAAATTTGCTAATGAAAATATATGAGCACCTCTATTTTAAAGAGATATTGGTATTTTTACAAAGAAGACAACTAGCAATAAAATGGAAAGAAGAAAATTTAATAAATCACTTGGAATATTTTCATTTGCAACATTAATGGGATGCAAGACGACTGAATGTGCTAATAAAAATAATGTAAATCCTAACCTATCAAACGAATCCTCAGACAATCATAGTAGATACCAAATATCACTTGCCCAATGGTCATGCCATAGAATGCTACAAAATGGTCAGCTAGATAATCTAGAGTTTGCTGGTTTTGCTGGAAATCTTGGATTCACTGGTGTAGAATATGTGTCTCGATTTTTAGAAGCTGGACTTACCGATACTAGCTATTGGAATAAAATGAACGAAGTCGCAAAGAAAGCTGAGGTCCAACAGTTACTCATCATGACCGACCTGACAGGGTCTCTCGGTGCACTGTCTAAAGAAGATCGACAGTTTGCTATAGATGAACATATACCGTGGATATATGCAGCCAAAGCATTGGGTTGTCATAGCATACGTGTTAACCTATGGGGAGAAGGTACTAAGACTGAGCAGAGAGAAAAATGTACTGAAAGTCTTGCCTCTTTGGCAGCAATAGGTGCTGATTACGGTCAAAATATAATCGTCGAAAATCACGGTGGATACTCTTCAGATGCCAAATGGCTTAGTCAAATAATGAATGACATCAATATGCCTAACTGCGGTACTTTACCAGATTTTGGCAATTTCTGTATCGCCAGAGAAGGTGGAGAAAAATGGGGAACACCTTGTATAGAGAAGTATGATAGATATCTGGGCGTAGAGGAGCTAATGCCGTATGCCAAGGCGGTAAGTGCAAAATCTCATGCATTTGACAAGCAAGGCAATGAGTCATCTACTAACTTTACTAAAATGATGAAAATCATACATGATTCTGATTTTGAAGGGTTTATAGGTGTAGAATGGGAAGGAGATGGCATATCAGAAACTGCCGGAATCAAAGCTACTAAGGCATTAATAGAGAGAACAATAGCAGCAATTAAATAATAAAAATGAAAAACAGATGGACGATTTAAGACTTAAAAGTGTCTTAAATCTTTAACGTCATGATTAAAATGGCGTAAAACCTATTATATTCACAATTCGGTAATTGCAATACTTTAAAAGAATACAATCATGAAATTTCTATTTATACTATTATTTGCGGCATTTGGACTCAATGCTTCTGCTCAGAATGCGGACCCAAAAGTGACAAAGATTATGCAGCAGGAACTTCAAATGATTCAAAAAGATCTTCGAAGCCAAGATAAGCCACAAGTATTATCTGCAATTCAGACAACCCAGCTGAAAAAACTACTAAAGGTAAAATCAGAAAAAGTAAATGTTGTAAGAGCAAGTAATCAAGACAAACTTACGAAGTCACAAAACCTTGATAAGATCTTTGAAGAATTTGAACCCGCAATACTGAGGGTCTTCAATAGTGATCAAAAGAAAGCTTACAAAGAAAGTGCTCGTAATAAAAGAAGGTATACTAAAAAGAACTAATAATCAATATCAAAAAAGTACAGAGCTCATCAGAAGAAATTCCGATGAGCTTTTTTGTTCTTAGAAATAAATATTCTAAATGAAAAACATAACTTCTGTCGATATTATATTTTTCAACAAAACACAAAGAGATGATGGATATCGTAAATGATCTTAGAGAGCATATGGCTAAATACTACGACAATTTAGTAGAAATAATACCTAAAGTGCTTTTGGCTCTTGTTTTAGTTGGATTACTAATGACCATCCTCAAATATCTAAGAAAGAAATCTGTAAAATTCGTGCTTGAACAAGCTGAAGACAAGTTACTAATAGGCTTTATTGATAGTATTTTTCGAATTGTCAATATTTCTATTGGACTTCTCGTATTTCTATTCACCATTGGTCAAGATGAAATGGCGAGCAACGTATTAGGTGCCGCCACGATCTCATCTGTAGTTATTGGATTCGCATTCAAAGATATTGCTGAAAATTTTCTTGCTGGCATTATCATGGCATTTAACAGACCTTTCAGTATTGGTGATACTATTATGACTGGAGCTGTGGAAGGCACAATTACTGAGATGAGTCTTAGAGACACTCACATTAAAACCTTTGACGGTAAAGATGTATACGTACCTAACAGTCAAATAATCAAAACCCCTCTTTATAATTATACTACAGATGGACATCTCAGGAAGAGTTTTGACATAGGACTAAAATATGGTACTGATATAGAAGCTACACGAAGTATCATTCTAGATGCAGTCAATACTACACCAGGAATACTTCAAGAAGAAAGATCAGCAACGACTTTAATCAAAAACTTAGGCGCAAGTACAATTAATATCCAAGTGCAATATTGGGTGAATACATTTAACAAACAATACACCACGGAAGAGATAAATTCTCAAGCTATCAAGAAAACTCTCACTGCGTTAGAAAGTGCTCAAATCAATCTACCTAAATAATTGAATCAAAAATTATCAAAATTTTACCTTGCAATGAAATTTAGCTGAAATAACAAAATAGAGCTATTGTATAGAAATTACGAGTTTAAATATATTTCCTATACTTCTACCCATATGAATCATACGAACTGATAATGGAAGATTTAAAGAGATAATAAATCTAAGACTACTTGAGGATACTGCTGTGTAAAACTAACTTGAATATCATTTTTATTGATTTAAATATTTTACCAATGATCGACCTCCATTATATTTAGAGATATTAAGTTATCTATATTGAAATCAAAATGCTGGATCTTTGATCAGTTTTTGATCAGTTTTTGATCAGTCTTTGAGATAAATTCAAAACTAAAATTTACCCCATTTTACATTTCTTTCGATAAATCAAGGACATACCATTTAATTTTCTCCAGATTTTTTCGTCTACCTGTATCTTTAGGTGCATAGTATTTTGCTAAATAGTCTAAAATTATTGGCTCAGATTTACCAAGATCAGCGAGACCTTGTGTCTCTTGCATCCATTTAATCATATTCTTCCAGCCTACCCTAGTCGCTTTATTTTGAGCAATAAGTTTAGAACTATGACATGATGTACACGTACCTATTACCAAATCAAGATTATCATCGGCGTACAGTCCAGTACGAACATGAATTCCATTTTCGATACGATCCCAATCATCATCTTTCCGTTGTAAATTCCTTCTGATCTCTGCATTCTTGTGAAATAGTACCAACTCTGCTGGAGTTAATACTTTTCGGTTGACATAACTATTGATTGGACTTTCTAATAGAAGGTATCCAAATCCTAAAACTATAAAAAATAGTGAAATATAGATAACCTTCAAGAATATGCTCCAGGTGTCATCAAATGCTTTTTTTTTATATTTATGCTTATTCCTCATAACTACTGAACTTTTATCGCTATTCTATGACATGCGTTATTTAAATAACCTTTAGGATTCCATCCTGGAAGTATCATAGGCTGAATCTTTCCTTCTGAATCAGTAGCCCTAGCCCAAACTTCATAATACCCCATTTCCGGAAAAGCAATACTTGCAGAGAATCTCTGCCATGCAAATTTGTTCTTCGACAATTCCACTTTACAAGGATACCAAGTAACACCAAAATCAATAGAATAATCAACCGACTCAATATGATCAGACGATGTCCAAGCCTGTCCTTTAATAGGGAGCTTATCATTTAATGAGATCGTAGCACCAGTTTTTGGATAAGTGATAAGTGACTTAACAGGCATTCGCTCTATGATGCACATATCTTCGTCTTTCACCTTAGTACCAGGAGCAACTGACTTACAAGGTATTCGATAGGCTTGACCTTTCATTTTCTGTCCATCATGTACTTTATTTCTTACTACTATCTTACTTAGCCATTTGCCCGAGCAAGACGCAGGATAGCCTCCAAATATTAATCTAAGAGGAAAACCATTTAACATTGGAATATCCTCTCCATTCATACCCCACACGATTAAACTCTCTTCTTCCATCGCCTTAGATATAGGAACGCCTCTAGATATTGGTTCCTTTTTTGGATCACCTGACAAATGCGTATCTTCTCCATAATATCCAATATATACTGCATCGGATTTGATGCCTACGTCATTCAATACGTCTGCTAATCTAACACCTGTCCAAGAAGCACATCCCACTGCACCTGTTGACCATTGGTTACCCTTAGCAGTTGGATTAAATTCACTTCTTCCATTTCCTCCACATTCCAATGTAATGTTATATGTATAATGTTTAAATTTCGATTTAAGGTCTTCAATCGAGAATGTCTTTTTGTTTTTTACCGATTCTCCTTCAAAAGTTAACGACCATTTATTTACATCAACTTTATTAGGAGGTAATCCATTGTTACGAACAAAAAATAGATTATTTGGTGTGAGATCATCATTGAGAAGATGAGCAGGTGTTTCAGCGTTTACAGGTCTATCATTTAGTATTGTAAGCTTATCACTTTTTCCAATCAATCCCGATGGTAAAGTACCATCCAATACTCCAATGGGTAACAAGCCTTTAGGAAAGTTACTAGCAAATACAATATTAGTTCCAATCAACAAACCTATACTCGTCATTATTGAGCTTTTAAGGAAGTCTCTTCTTATTACAATATTCTTATTCTTATTTTTCTCCATTTTACAAATTCATTTTACTCTCAAATTCTTTCATACTCAGAAGAATTAATATGTTTCTAAATGATCTCAAAGCACTTCATCCAAAACACTTATCTATTCATGGAATTATCAACAGATCATTTAAATTTATTCATTAATTCAAACTCCATCCTTTTACAATCACTTTCTGATGAAATTTGAGTAATTGGTATTGAATTATTCTTTGAATTATAATAACTCCATTCTATCCAAGAGCCATCATAATTCCTAACATTAGGGTAATCAAGTAATTCTTTAAGTACAAAGGCCGTATGTGACAATCTTGAACCTGATTGACAATATACAATGATTTCTTTATCTCTAGTAATTCCTTTTCGTTCAAGATTGTATTTCAAATCCTTAAAGCACTTAAATCTTTGGTCTCCTGAAAGATCAGATTGTTCTGACCAATTGAGGTGGTTTGCACAGGGATACTATACTGTGGCGGAACATGAAGAAAGAATAAGACTTTCTAATATGCAAGGAATACGAACATTTGGTAATTACTAAGTACCCACGGCTTTTTAATACAAGATAACTCCTAAATCAAACGGAGAATATGAACTTGTTGTTGGCATACAATAGGCTGATAAAAAATGATAACTCCTATTACCATTATAGTTATCAGATGGATTTTAACAGTATTGACGACCAATTAAAAATGACGTACATCATAGTCGTTATGGTTTAGGTCCAAATACTATAGTATAATTAAAAGCTACTGCAAAAGAATGGCAATTTAAGCAAACCATTTAAATCTTTATTTGTTACAACGGATACAGATAAATGGTTTCCCTTATTATTAGATTATCATTCCAAATTCGTGTAAATAGTTCTGTTTAAAATGTCCTACAAAATAACTTCACTTCTACTTGTGTGTTTTATCCTTCTACAATGCAAGAACAAACCAAGCTTCATCCCTCCTAATCCAAACAATAGCATTGCAATTGATCATTCAGGGACCAATAACATGGTCGACTCAATGAAAATCATATATAATTCTGCCGTATTTAATAAGCAATCTTTTGAGTCAGACAAGGCGTTAGCTATTATGGTTGAGAAGGTGAATTCTAATCAAATCAAACCTGAATTACAAAATTTCATAGATTTTGCTTTGTTACAGTTACAAGCTGGAAAACTGGAAGAGTCAATCGCTACATTTAATCAAATATTTGGTTCTTCAAAATCTTTAAAGGAAATCAACGACAATAATAAAGACCTCTATGAAATGTACGCAATAACACATCTCAGATTGGGTGAAGTTACCAACTGCGTCGAAAATCATAATTCAGAATCTTGTTTATTTCCAATAAAGGGAGCGGCCATACATAAAAATAAGAATGGCTCTAATAAAGCCATTGAAATATATAAGAAAATACTAAAGAAGTATCCTTTAGACTATCAATCTAAATGGCTACTCAATCTTGCTTATATGACTATAGATGAATACCCGAGTGGAGTCCCTTCGGATTTATTAATTCCACCGTCAAAATTTAGGAACAACACAAAAATGAAACCCTTTACAAATAAAGCTTCAGAATACGGAATAGCCATCAACAAATTAAGTGGGGCCTCGATATTTGATGACTTTGATAACGATGGAGATCCAGATCTACTTTGTTCAAGCTGGTCAATAGATGATCAACTCGAATACTTCGAAAACGATAATGGGAAAATGCAGAATAGAACCAATCAAGCTTTATTATCAAGTCTCTATGGAGGATTAAACATGAAGCAAGCTGATTATAATAACGATGGGTTTCTCGATGTATTCATAATCAGAGGTGCTTGGCGAAGAGATGTATCTCTTGGTATCTATCCTAACTCACTATTACGTAATAATGGAGATGGTACATTCACAGATGTAACAATCGAATGTGGACTATATCACATTGGGGCATCTCAAGCAGCTACATGGGTGGACGTTAACAATGACGGCTTCATTGATCTTTTCGTAGCCAATGAATCCATACCCAACAAGCCTAATGAAAGGAAAAGGTGTAATTTATATATTAACAATTCTAATGGTCAATTTACTGATTATGCTCCAAATCTAGGTGTAGATTACATTGGGTACCTCAAAGGAGTTACAGCATCTGATTATGACAATGATGGAGACATGGATATATACATTACCAATCTTATCGGAGACAACTTTTTTGCACATAACTTACTAAAAGAAACAGGTACACTTGCATTTGAAGAAAGGGCCAAAACAACAAAAACTAATGAGCCTGAAAAAGCATTTCCTTGTTGGTTCTTTGATTATAACAATGATGGATACGATGACTTATTTGTCTCTGCATATGACGATTTTATAGGAGTAGGTCAAACTGCTGCAGTTGCAAAAAGTTATATGGGAATCCCTTTCGATTCAGAAATACCTCGTCTTTACCTTAATAATCGAGATAACACATTTAGTAACAAGACGATCGAAGCCAAATTAAATCTACCCCTACATACAATGGGCTGTAATTATGGGGACCTCAATAACGATGGTTATGATGATTTTTATTTAGGAACGGGAGCACCTGATTTCAGAACAGTGGTACCCAATAGATTATTTATTAATAATAATGGGAATAATTTTGAAGATGCCACTTTCGATGCCAATGTAGGATCTATTCAAAAAGGACACGGAGTATCTTTAGTGGATGTAGATCGCGATGGAGACCTTGACATCTACACAGTTCTTGGTGGTGCATATTCAGGTGATTTCTTTCATAACGCCTTGTATCTTAATCCAGGAAACAAGAATAGCTGGATTAAGATTAAATTAGTAGGAACTACAACTAACAAATCAGCCATAGGTTCGAAAGTAAGAATCAAATATTTGACTAGAGACGGAAGTCAACATACTGTATACAAAACTGTTGGAAGCGGTTCAAGTTTTGGAGCAAATGAACTCCAAATATCAGCAGGACTAAATGATGCAACTGAGGTATTATCTATTGAAGTAAGGTGGGCCAATGGCAACATAGAATATATCAATTATGGGCCTACACCCATAGAAAAACTAGTAGTAATAACAGAAGGAGTCAGTAGCCCTGAGGTAAAACCTGTAATACCTCAACTTCTGATTGAATCTGCACATCATCATTAGATTATTTACAGACTGACTTGTGGACTGCATTAGTACTCAATATCATAATTAGTCAGTTCCTAATCAATAGATTGATATCTGCTAAGACTAATACTTCCTAATTTTGTTGCCGACAAGAAAACACAACAAATGACATATACATATACAATCGAAGGAATGACTTGCGTAAATTGTAAAGCAAGTGTAAAGGACGCTTTATCTTCTATAGATGGAGTAGGAGAAGTGATTGTTGATATGAAGCTAAAGCAGGCCACTATAACAATGAAACATCATATTGCTGATTCTTTATTTCGAGATAGCTTGCCCGCGAAGTATAGTTTCAAAGCAAAAGATGTACACATGCCTACTTCTGGTTTTGAGGATATGGAAGAGAAGTCCAAACTGCAACAACTCAAACCACTTTTTATTGTCATTGGATATATATCTGCAACAAGCGTACTTCTACATTACAAAACATGGAATCTACAAGAGATGATGATAGATTTCATGGGGCTATTCTTCATTGTCTTCAGCTTTTTTAAGATGCTAGATGTCAAAGGTTTTGCCACTTCATTTTCGATGTATGATCCATTGGCTAAGTCACTACCCTTCTATGGTCAGATATATCCATTTATAGAGACCATATTAGGAGTGATGCTACTCATGAGATACAACATATCCATTGCTTTTATTGCAACTATAGTCATATTAGGGCTCACTACCTTTGGAGTAACTAAGACTCTATTTGCTAAGCGTTCCATCAAGTGTGCCTGCCTAGGCTCTGCTCTTGATTTGCCCATGACGGAGGCCACATTTATTGAGAATACACTTATGATCTTAATGTCAGCACTGATGCTTTTTATAATGTAAAATTCCTTTATTCGCTGAAAATTTGCAATTACTATCCTTGTTAGAGTAAATTATCATCTACAAGGGCCTTGATATCAAAATATAGTAAGATTTTTCTCGAACTTATTTCTATATTTACTCAATCACGGACAAAAAAATCTAAATACAAAATCATGAAGTCAGCTTTACACTGTTTGATTTTACTCTTTGTAGCGATAACTCTTAATGCGCAAAGTTCAGTCAACTTACAAATCAATCATTTGCTCGATGGTGTGCAATATGAAAACGAAGTAAATACAGTTAATGATCTAGGAAATGATTTCATGATTGATAGGTTACAATACTACATATCAGGATTTAGTATTACACACGACGGTGGGCAAGTGACAGAAGTAAAAGATTTATATGTTCTAGTGAGTTTACTTAATGACTCAGAATCTACAATGATTGATCTTGGAGAATTAACTTTCACTACATTAGAATCTGTTAATTTCAACTTAGGAGTGGATCAAGAAGCTAATCATTCAGATCCATCACTCTATCATCCAACACATGCACTCTACCCTAAGTCACCTTCTATGCATTGGGGATGGACTTCAGGATATCGTTTTATTGCACTTGAAGGAAAAAGTGGGCCAAACGTCAATCAAAATCTAGAATTACACTGTGTAGGAGATCAATTTTATCAACAGTTGGAATTTGACGTCAATATGAGTGGAGAAGACAGTTATCTTGTTGAGTTAAATGCAGAGTATACTAACTTACTTTCTGGCATTGATGTTTCTAGCGGTTTAATAGTACATGGTAATGGGGATCCTATTCCTACTTTATCTAATAATATGATAGACAAGTTATTCTCATTATCTGTATCTACTAATACATCGGATAGCGATTTAGTTACATCGTTTGATGTGTATCCTAATCCTGTGACAAACGGACAGCTGACCATAAACTTAGATCTAGCTTCAACTAACAATACAATCATAATCCAAGACGCTTTGGGAAGAGTCGTTCTTTCACAATCTCAAAGTAATCTTAATACTGTAAACCTTCATAACTCGGGGATATATTTCGTATCTGTTTCAGATGCTAGAGGGACTGTATTGGCAACGAGAAAATTAATCGTACAATAATAATTGTTAAGAAACATTAGCTATATCGTACTCTTATGCTTACTATCTAGCTCTTGTGCTAAGGAAACAAATGAGACTAGAGTAGAACGTCTGCAAATAATGGAAGTGCCACCAGGTTTTCCTGAGGTAGATCATTCTGTAGGCAATGAATTTACTATTGAGAGATGGGACCTAGGTAAAAAGCTTTTTTATGATCCTATCTTATCCAAAGACGGTTCTATTAGTTGTGCTTCATGTCATGATCCTAAGCTATCCTTTTCTGACAATAAAGATTTTAGTCTTGGCGTCAATGAATTACTAGGAACTAGAAATGCCCCTAGCCTGGCAAATGTAGCATATCATCCATACTATACCAGAGAAGGTGGCGTACCGACATTAGAGCAGCAGATACTGGTACCGATACAAGAGCATAACGAGTTTAACAATAATATCATACTGATAGCTGACACTCTACTTACTATTAATGAATATGTAGAAATGTCGATAATAGCATATAATCAAGAACCCAATGCATTTGTTATTACAAGAGCATTATCACAATTTGAACGTAGCATGATTAGTGGTCAAAGTTCCTACGATCTAGAGTATCATTATGCTATAGAAAATAGTATGTCAGATGCTGCTGTGAGAGGTAAACAATTATTTGAAAGTAGCAGACTGGCCTGTTCATCATGTCACGGTGGATTTAACTTTACTAATTACGCTTTTGAAAACAATGGACTCTACTTGGATTATGCTGATGAAGGTAGAGCAAGACTAACTCAAAATCCTAATGATATAGCTTTATTCAAAGTTCCTTCGCTACGTAATATAGCACTGACTGGACCTTATATGCATGATGGATCGATAGAAACATTATCTGAAGTAATAGAACACTATAGTAGTGGAGGAAAGGCTCACGTTCATAAAAGCGATTTGATACAACCGCTTAACCTTACAAGTATTGAAAAATCTGATCTGATTACATTTTTAGAATCCTTAACTGATCAATATTTTGTAACAAATAATAATCTATCGGGTGATTAAATATAACTTCTTTCTCATATTGATAGTGATGCTTGGAATAACATTCTCTTGTGGCGATGATTCAATAACAAATCCTCCCAAAGAGATCGAACAGGATATTACAAAATATGAACTTCTGTATGGTGAGTTACCAAATCCAAATTTACCTGCGGACAAGTAGCTGACAGAGAAAGGAGTAGCCCTCGGGCGAATGCTGTTTTATGAAAATATGCTTTCAAGAGATGGTTCTAAAAATTGTGTAAGTTGTCATAGACAGGAACATGCATTTAGTAATACGACAAGGTTTTCATTCGGCGTAGAAATGTTACTAGGGAAAAGACAAGAGATGTCTGTATTTAACATGGCATGGAATAACAATGAATTTTTCTGAGATGGAAGAGCACACTTGCTTATAGACCAAGCTATAATACCTATACAGGATGAGTTAGAAATGGACGAAACCTTGGACAATGTACTTTCAAAGCTAAGTGCTAGTCAAATGTGTAAGAATCAATTTACTAGAGTATATGTTGATGATGATATTACTGTAGATAAAATGGCTTTGGCCATGGAACAGTTTATGCTCAGTTTAGTCTCTTATGATTCCAAATATGATCAATGGGTAGCAGGAACTACGGAGTTTACGGCAAGTGAAGAAAGAGGAAGGCTATTATTCGAAACAGAATACAATCCTTTCTTTCAAGAATTATCCGGAGCAGACTGTGCACACTGTCATGGTGGATCCAATTTTGAAAATGACCTTTATATGAACAATGGATTAGATGCAGATGCAGACTTCGCAGATTTAGGAAGAGAGAATGTTACCAATGACCCTATGGATAGAGCAAGATTCAAAGTACCTTTCCTCAGGAATATAGAGCTTACTCCTCCATATATGCATGATGGAAGATTTAGTACTTTAGAAGAAGTTGTGGACCATTATAATGAAGGTATCCATCCGTCTACTTCCCTAGACCCAGCGATACAAGCTACTATTGAGACTGGACTTTTTCTTACCGCGGATGACAAGGTTGATTTAGTTAATTTCTTAAAGACTTTGACGGACCATTCCTTCTTAACTGATACAAGATATAGTGATCCGTTTTAGAGATAGCAAATTATACAGATTGTTCAATTTAATGCCGCATATAATCTGTCTCAATCATCTAATTTCTGCGTTAAAAATACTCGTCGTGACCACAGCCAGATTTATAATCGTTATCGGGTTATGTTAGTGAGCATTTATGATACTTACTTTCTCTGTATGATGAGAATTGATACACCATCATAAAAGCAATGTGTGAGACTGGAGGGATTCGAACCCCCGACCTCTGCCCTGTCAAGGCAGCGCTCTAAACCAACTGAGCTACAGTCTCAAATAATAAATGTCATCAAAAACCTATTGTTTCTAATGCAATTATTTAGCAGGGCCTTTTTTATTAAAAAGCTCTAATCTATATCTTTCACCGCATTAAGGACCGAATTAACAAAGGTCTTTTAGTATCATATGCGTCTTATTTGAATACAATTACTTTTTCTGTTTTTATAGTTCTAGATTCTTCATCTTGAATAGTTACTAAATATATACCTCCATTTAAGTTATTAAGGTCTATTCTTGTGAATCGACTTGACATTTTAGTAGTGGAAAGAGTTTGTCCAATTCCATTTGTTAGAGTAACCGTTGCTCCTGCTTTTGGTAACTTCTCTAGATCGACATCTATATATTGGGTTGCAGGATTAGGGTATACTTTTATCTCTCCTACATACTCATCTATCACAGCAGTCTCCTGTTCATTGTTATATCCAAAAGTTGGATCCTTGATGAGGTAATCTCCTGTTCCATTAGGAATCCTAGAATACGTTAGATTATTTTCTTGAAATCCAAAAGTAAGCGAATCTATGACATCCGTACCTTCAGCGAGCATTATAAAATCTCCATCTCTATTCAATTTGAAATCAGCATGTAACCCTTCTTGATCTTCATCCTTGTCTGCCCATATAATCAAGTAATCATTGGCCCTTATCGTAGTTCCCACTGGAAACTGCCATTTTTCTGGATTATCGGAATTATCAGAAAGGAATGCATTAGATAGATCAATATTCGCATCAGTATTATTATAGAGTTCTATCCAATCGTCAGTCTCACCTGCAAGGTCCTTAATTGTAGACAGCGAATCATTGACCGCCATAAACTCATTGATCGATACATCTAAAGGTGATAAAGTAGTGACTATGCTACTGCAGTCAAACAATTCATTGAGCTGTGCTGTCAAACTAGCAACTTGACCTTCAAATACCCACTTGAGTCCAGAGATTTGGTCTCCTTGATCGAGATCCGCTTCAAACTGCTCAGCTGTCCATTCATAATTTGGGTCTGCTAATACATCTTCGCGAATTAAGTCTCCGTATTGCTCTATTAGAGGAAATATACGCTCAGTGGTAAAGTTATCGTCAAGCAACCTACAGAAGCCTTGGTAATATCTCTCTTTGTACTCCGGTACAGCTAGTAATCTATTAACCAATACTTTTTCAGAATTACTCATATCTACGGGAAATTCAGCAAGCGTATTGCTAAAAGGATTACCCTCATCTGGACCACCACCTCCATTAACTCCATTAACAATATCATCATAAGCCGCCTGACAAACACCATCCCAAGAGCTATTACAACAAAATGGATCTTGATTAATCACTAATTGAAAAATTGAATCTGTCGCTGGGTAAGGACAAGAGCCATCTAATATAGTAGCGCAGTTGGCAGGATCTTCAATAGTATCACCACCACCTCCAGGACCGCCAAAATCACTACCAAATGTACCACCTAAAGCAAAATTATAATCCCAAGGAATCCAATTAAATTTTCTAGAGTCTGCATCTTGATACATATAGAAATTACGTCCGTGCTCAATGTAAGAATCCCAGTTACCTGTAGCTACATCTACAGCTAATACTTTAAGATATAAGTCTACATCAAAAATTTTACTAATCTCTTCTTTGAAGTCTCCATCACCAGTGTTATTTAGTACATCCATTAATTCGACAAAATTCTCCCAAGCCTCAACATTTAGATCAGTCTTCAATTCAAAAATTTGCTGATATTGGCTTGTATCCTGTCCCATCCACTCTAATTCACTATTACCCACATTTTTAAATAGATTGCCATTAGAATTACCAAAATTATCCTTAAGGAACGTACGATCAACTTGCTCCACCAGCAAGTACAGTCCCCAGTATTGATCATTTAAATAAATCCTAGCATATGATGTACGTGGTGCATCTACACCTGCTTTGTTCATAATGTTGTAGCAGAGTTTGTCTCTCTGAATAGCCGGATCACCAAAGCCATTATTAAGGTTTATTTTCTTTAAACCATCATACTTCTTTACGTCAACGAAGTGATTAAAATCGATCTTCATAGATTTCTTATCTCCCTGTGATCCAAAGTGAGAGGCAAATCCTTTCTGCCGTATGCCTACGGAGTCTGTCACCTCACCATCAATAGACGCACTAGCCATTGTATAAGGTACATCTGGATATTTATTAAGATAATTTTGTGATAATTCACTCCAGAAATCTACATTGTCAATAGTTATTCTGACTTCATGTACATAGCTATCATCAAAGATCAGTTCCCCCTGACCCACCGCGACAAATGATATTAGTATACCGAGTATAACCGTGTACAATCGAAAAGTATTTTTCATTATTTATTTTTTCATGCAAAAGAACCAAAATGATAAGTGTACAATTCTATTCTAGTAATCTAAAATAGTTAATTACCCTATATTTCTATCCGATAAACAACAAAATGTCATTTTGGTATATAATGATGAATAATAACTAGAAGACGATGCAACGTTATCCATATTTGTGATAATATAAAATCAATGGGCACTCTCCATTAATTTTAAATTGCCAACTACAAAAAGTTGAATTACAATTATACTATCAGAATCCTAAAAAGCACCAATTATGAGAACACCAAAAACACCAGTACCTTTTCATTCACGAGCTTAGTGAAGTTCACCAATATAGATAATATAAAGATTTAACAATATTACCTAATAGCAAACGCCAGAATTTTATTTATTATTCTCGTAATACAAGGCATGAAAATCGAAATATCAAAATTAATATAATCCTTAACAATTGGTCCTCTGATCGATTAAGTATAAACAAAAGCACAAAACCATGCACATCACTAATAGAGACATACAGAAGCTAGACAAAATAAAAAGACTCAATCTTATAAATTCCATAACAGGAATCAAGCCTGCTAATCTCATAGGTACTATTGATGAAACTAAAAATAGTAACCTAGCTATCTTCAGTTCGATAGTGCATTTGGGAAGTAATCCACCACTCATAGGCATGGTGATTAGACCTATCGACAAAGTAATTAGACATACATATGCAAACATCTTGAACAATGGGTATTATACGATCAACCATGTCCCTAACCATATGACAGAGCAGGCACATCAGACTTCTGCCAAATATGATAAAAACGTATCTGAATTCGAAGCATGTGGATTTACAGAAGAGTTTACTGATGGATTTCCAGCACCATATGTACAAGAGTCTAATATCAAGATAGGAATGAAACATATAGAATCTATTTCAATCCAACTCAATGGCACCATCCTTTGCATAGGTGAAATTCAACATATCATCTTACCAGAAAACTGCTTTTCTGATGAAGGTTATATTGACCTAGAAAAAGGACTATCTACTGGTATCTCTGGATTAAATTTTTATTATAAATTATCTTTTACACATAGATATGATTACGCGAGGGTGAAGAAACCGAAATAGACTTTTCTTTCGGCGCATTTTGGCATATCGAAAACTTTGATGGCAAGCTTAGACTAGAACCCAAATTGAACATTTAATGTATTTGGACGGATAATGAAATTAATACTGCTCTAGGAGTTTCACTCTATGCGTTTGAACTAATAGGTGATTTCAATAAATAATTCTAAATATCAACATTCACAAACAGAAAAAAATTAAAATAACTAGGCGGAGAAATCAGATAATCAAGCTACATGATAGAACAATTCAAAATAACCTTACCAATTTATTTACTTTGTAAATTAGTTAGATAGTCATACATTAGAGCAATTACAAATGGCATAGCATCATATGAATATATACGATAGTTTAGATACTAACGACTTAATTTTACAAATCAACAAACTCACTCCGAGCACAAAGCCAAACTGGGGCAAAATGTCTTTAGACCAGATGCTTACTCGCCTCAATGTAGCGTATCTTAAGGCATTCACAAACAAATATACTCCACCTAATTCTGTGGCTAAGTTCTTACTCAAACTGATGATAAAAAAAGGTGTAGTCGTACCAAAACCATATCCCAAAAACGTTAGGACAGAGCATCAATTTATCATTAAGTACGCTAAAAATTTTGATGAAGAAAAGAAGAAACTCATAAGCTATATTGAAAAAGTAAGAGATCGTGGCAATTCAAATTTCAAAGGTAAAAAGTCACACTTATTTGACCCATTAACTGTTAAGGAATGGTATGTTTTATTTACTAAACATATGGAGCATCACCTAACTCAATTTGGAGTATAATGGCTTCGCAGTACCTGAATAGATTTCAATATTTACCGACTATCGGTTGCATTCTTTTTCTATTATTGATGACTATTGCTTCTATCAATTATCCTGGTGGGTCAGAGATAGAGGAATGTTCAATTGGTTATAGCTGGGTAGATAATTATTTATGTGATGTTTTAGCGGATGTGTCCCATAGCAATGACCATCATCACTTTCATAAGGTTGGATTAGCGGCTATGATTTGTTTTTGCGGAGGTATCTCTATGTTCTTCTTCTATTTTCCCAATTGGATGAATGTACAAGGTCCATGGAGGTTTGTCATTAAATGGATGGGCCTAATATCTATGATTGGTGCCATGTTGATATTCACTGATCTACATAATATTATGATTGCTGTATCTAGTATTTTGGCTTTACCAGCGTTAATAGGTGTATTTAATATTCTATATCGTAGACGACTATTCCCTTTTTTCTTCGCAGGTATATTAATACTCATATTATTGGTTATCAATAATGTGATATACTACACAGACTATATGGTACAATGGTTACCACAAATTCAGAAAATTTCAGCGATATGCATAGTCCATTGGCTGGTTGTCATGAACTGGAAGTTTATTAATTTGAAAAAAGAGTTTTCAGGCAAGAACCTTACTTCGACGACTTCCTAACGATTAATGCTGTATCTAGTATAATTACATCGTTTGTATTTTCTTCAACTTTAACTATCATACGCAACAGACGTTCCATAGCTCGTCTCCCCATCGCTGTTCCTGATTGATTTACTGACGATAGTGGCGGGTCTACCATATCGCAAAAATTCCAATTACTAAATCCAACAACAGCAACATCCTGAGGAATCGACAGTCCAAATTGCTTCAGTGCTTTGATCGCTCCAATGGCAAGTAAATCATTACTAGCGAAGAGGCCGTCAAACTTGGCACCACTTTCTAATAAAGCCAATATCTGAGAATAACTATCGTTTTGTACGCTAGATGGGCAGTCGAGTATCATATTTTCATCTACAACCATTCCAGATTCTACTAATGCCCGCCGATATCCATTTGCGCGTGCTTTACTTATTGGCATATCCAGGTTACTACCCAGATGCATAATCGACTTACACCCTCTCTCAATCAGATGCTGTGTAGCTTCTTGAGCAGCAGAAGCGTCATCTATTATTATACTAGGCGCTTTCACTCCTGATGGCATTCTATCGAAAAAAACTAAAGGCACACCCCTACCCTGTATCTCATCATAATGATCATTATTTTGAATCTCTTTAGCTTGAGAAATCAACAATCCGTCTACTCGATGCGATAATAAAGCCATGACATCTTTCACCTCTTTATCATGCGATTCTTTGGACTGACAGACCATTACTGTATAACCATTATTGTAAGCCACTTCTTCTATACCCGATATGACAGATGAAAAAAAGAAGTGAATTAATTCAGGAATCACTACACCTATAGTCTTTGTAGTCTTGTTCTTGAGGCTTAGAGCTACAATATTAGGTTCATATTTGAGTTCTTTGGCTTTAGCCTTGATTCTGACCTTCGTAGCTGCACTAATCGCAGGGTGGTCGTTAAGTGCTCTAGAGACCGTTGAAGGAGATACTCCAATTTCTTTTGCTATATCTTTAATAGTTGCCTGCTTATTTTTCATTTTTTTAGGGGCATTATGTTGACATAAAGCTAATGTTTCTTCCTCATACTCAATCTAATACAAAATATTTTAAGTTGCAAACGATTGCATCATAATTAATGATTTACAAGGCCGTTAGTTTGATATATTTTTAGTTATTTCACAAGAGACAATTGTGATAAAAAGAGCCTATCACAGTTGAAAATTGAGTATATTTAAGGATTATCAATGCATTTAAGCTGTTATAATCGTTTTAATCTCAACATTTTATAATTTACTTAATCAACTAAATATTTAAAAGCGTATGAAAAATTTTCTAAATCCCCTGATTCTCATGTTTGGGATATTTGCTTTAGTAACATTCACTTCTTGTGGTGACGATGATGTTGTTATCGATACTGGAGGTGACGGAATCAATGTAAGTAATGGATTATATCTAGCTGCAACAGGCGCGGATCCATCATCAACTGCCGCATTATCAGCAGAAAACGTAGGAGCTCCAGACTTTAGTGCTGCACCCAGAGATGGATACAATGCTGGTTATATGTGGTTAGAAGCCGGAAGCTATAACGTAGTAGTAATTACAGAAAAAGAGGTAACTGCCACTATAGGAGGTACACTATCTGTAGAAGATGATGGAGCTTCTCTTTGCGATGGAACATCGTATATGAGAGTAGAAACAGCTGTAGACGGACCTGCATTTGATATAGGAACAAGTGGACTTTATAAAGTTGCGCACGATGCTATGAGAAATGAGCTTATCCTGTTTCAAATCACTAATGCTAACCTTATCGGTGCTGCAACTCCAAACGGATGGGGAGGAGATACTCCTATGACAGGATCTATAACTACAGATGGAGGTTCTTTCTCAATCGAGGATGTCGTTCTAAGAGCAGGACAGATGAAATTAAGATTCGATTGTAGATGGGATATCAAAAGACTAATCGATCCTAATGGTGGTCTAGATGCATCTAACGGTTATGAGATGTTCACCAATTTCGGTGGTTCTTTCGATGATCTTCAGCCAGGAGGAGCTAACATAGAAGTTGCTGAAGATGGACTATATACAATAACTTTAGACTGGGATCCAAGAGACGGATGGTCAGCTACACAGACAAGAACAGGTGATGCACCGACATTATCATTTGATCCTAATGACTTTAACTGGGGAATCATTGGTGATGCTACAGCAGGTTCATGGGATACTGATAGAGATATGCTATATAAAGATGGAGGTAACGGATCACACAATTGGTTCGGAGTAGTTACTCTAGCCGCTGATGGACAATTCAAACTCAGAGCTAATGATGCTTGGGATTTAAATCTTGGTGGAACCTTAATGCCAGACGGTGTAGCATCTACTCTAGTAAATGGGGGAGATAATTTAAGTAATCCTGGTGCTGGAGCATATTATATAGTACTGAATACATCAGACGACGGAGCTACATGGAACGCAACAATGACCAACTTAGGCTGGTCAATAATTGGTGCAGGAGGCCCTGCAGGAAGTTGGGATATGGATACTGATATGGTTGCTGAAGGATTTGATGCGGGAATTACAACATACTCTTACACAGGTGACTTCACCGATGGTGAATGGAAAATAAGAGCCGGTCACAATTGGGATCTTAATCTAGGTGGAAGTGCTTCTGCACTTGTTCTCGATGGTGGTAATCTTTCAGTAGGTACAGCAGGTACTTATACTGTAACAATGACTTTCGATGGTTCTAATTACGCAGCAACAATCGTTCAATAACACAAAATCGTGATTACCGAGGGCAAGCCAGTGGCTTGCCCTCTTTTTATGTGTCGATATTCGACTATCGATTCTTGCTTCTGACCTTATTTGGATACTTGTCTTTACTATATTAAAGATTTTATACTTTTTATAAATCAAAATACTACAGGTCATTAGCTCTCTACGCTACTTTTTCTATTTGTAGCCTTATAGCGATTATTATCCGAGATAGTACCGCGCAAAAGGCCGTAACTCAATTACTATATCGTGAAAAATTATAGGAATCAATTAATTAAATTAAATCTAAAGAGCCTCTCTCTTTTGTGCTTTGTTATGCTCTTCGGCATTAATACCATAAGCGCTCAAATCAGTGGAACTATCATAGATGACACTGGCGAACCACTGATTGGTGTCAACATTTCCCTTAAAAACAATATAACAACAGGTACCATCACTGATATAGACGGACAATATTCTATCAAAGCTAAACCTGGAGATACACTATCATACTCTTACATAGGATTCCAACCTTTAGATAGAATAGTTGGTGACAATAAGACCATTAATGTAACCTTGGGAGAATCAAGCGAATTACTCAATGAAGTAGTCGTAATCGGATATGGAACTCTTACAAAAAAAGATCTTACTGGTACTGTCACAAAGATAGGAACTAAAGACTTTAACAAAGGGTCAATCGCTACACCTGAAGCATTACTCAATGGCAAAGTAGCAGGTCTACAGATTACTACTGGTGGAGAACCTGGATCAGGATCATCGATTAATCTTAGAGGTCAAACCTCCTTATCTGCGAGCTCAAGACCGCTTTTTGTAGTGGATGGAGTACCCCTAGAAGATAATGGTGTAGCTGGAGGCCGTAATCCTCTCTCATTTATTAATGCCGCCGATATCGAAAGTATGACTGTACTCAAAGATGCATCTGCCGCTGCGATATACGGATCTAGAGGTGCAAGTGGTGTCATCATTATCACTACCAAAGGTGGAAAAGCAGGTAAAACTAAAATATCATACAATGGAAATATGAGTACTTCCTTGTTTTCCGGAGATTCTGGCTTTTTAAGCCCTAATAATTTTAGAAATGCGATTATCGCCAAAGCACCTCAGGAATTTGAATTTCTAGGTGATCTAAATACAGAATGGGTGGATGAGATCACTCAAAACCCAATCAGTACAGAACATACACTTTCTGTATCTGGAGGGACTGAAAAATTGACATATAATATTTCTGCAGGATTTCTCAATGCTAACGGAATAATCAAGACTAGCCAACATCAAAAGAAAAGTCTCGCAGGTAGTATCGTTACTAATCTTTTCAATGATAATCTGCGAGTAAAAGTGAATACAAGAACATCGTTTATGGATGATACTTTTGCTCCAAATACTTACGGCGCAGCTTTATCATTTGACCCTACTCGTCCAGTATTAGATCCAGATTCCGAGTTTGGTGGATTCTACGAATGGAATGACGCTCTTGCTACAAACAATCCCGTGGCGACTATTGATCTTACTGACAACAAAGGTAACTCTATTCGTACACTCAATAGCTTAGAACTAACATATCAATTGCCTTGGTTAAATGGTTTATCAATTACATCTAGAGGTAGTGTCGATTATCAAAGTGGTTCGAGTCGATTATTTATTGATCCTTTATTGAGAAGTAACTTCGTAAATGGAGGAAGATTGTCTAATGCCGAGACTACTAACATCTCAAAACAAATTGAGACATATGCTACATACACTAAAGACTTAAGTAGCATTAAATCAAAACTAACATTTACAGCAGGTCACTCCTATCTGGATACAGAAAGAGATCAAGATGTAGACTTTGGCAATGGATTAGAAATGGTAGATGGTGAATATCAATACACTACTGACATTGGAAAAGATTCATTCCTAGTAATCAACAAATTAGCTTCTTTCTTTGGAAGGCTAAATTATACTTATGACGAAAAGTATTTACTTTCTGCCTCACTCAGAAGGGATGGTTCATCGAGATTTGGACCAAACAACCGATGGGGAACATTCTCATCTTTCGCTTTCGGATGGAGAATACTTCAAGAAGATTGGGCATCTGGCCTATCTAATACTTTTGACAATCTGAAACTAAGAGTAGGATATGGTGTTACCGGAAACGAAAGGTTTGGGGACTACTTATACAACACTTTTTACTTCTATGGAACTCCAGATGCTGCATACCAATTTGGCGATCAATTTGTTCCCACGCTTAGAGGTACAGGAGTAGATCCTGATGTTAAATGGGAAGAAACGAGTTCAATTAATTTGGGTCTAGACTTTGGACTGTTCGACAATAGATTAAGCGGATCAATAGATGTCTATCAGAAATTTACTGATGATCTTCTTTTCAATGCTGCTCCAAGTGCATTCACCAATATATCAGATCGTATTACAACCAATATTGGTGAGATGACTAACAATGGAATAGAGTTGTCACTAAATACTGTGATGATAGATGGCGATTCTTGGGATTGGGATATGGGTTTCAACTTTACATGTAATAACAATGAAATCACGAAGCTCGACAACACAAGTGACAGCATTTTCATAGCTTACGAGACTGGTGGCATCAGTGGTGATGTAGGACAGACTATTCAGGTGCTACAGCAAGGTGAAGTATTCAATGCATTCAGATCATATGAACATATACTTGACGCTAATGGCAATCCTCTTAATGATACCGGTGATCATAATGATGATGGTATACCTAATAACTTGGATATATATGTTGACCAAAATGGTGACGGTGTAATTAATGAAGATGATCTAATCCTTAACGGTAATCCTAATCCAAAGTATATCCTTGGTATTACTAATAATCTAAGATGGAACAACTGGGATTTATCAGCGACATTAAGGAGTAATATAGGAATGAACATTTATAATAATGTGGCATCCGCTGCAGGATTTTATGACAGATTGGATGATCGTAAGACTAATAATATTCATGAGTCAGCTTTTGTAAATGATTTTACCAATAGACAGTTAAAGTCAAGTGTATATATCAGCGATGGATCATTTCTCAAACTAGATAATGTAACATTAAGCTATTCATTGCGTGACGCAGGAGTATTCAGTTCATTGAGATTCTACACTACAGCAAGTAACCTACTAACGATCACAGGATATGAGGGTATTGACCCTGAAGTAGCTGGCGGTATAGATAACAATCAATATCCAAGATCAAGAACATTCTTAATGGGTATAAGCGCCAACTTTTAGATTGAAGTGATTGAAACACTATTTCAACAACAGAGAAATAACAATACAATGAAAAAATTATCAATATTCATATTTATATTCACTGCGATCATATTCACAAAATGTACTGATCTTACAGTGGCCCCAGAGGATGGATTATCAGATGTAGAGGCATTCAAAGATCCACTTGCTTATAGATCCTACTTAGCTAAAATTTATGGTGCATACAGCCTTACTGGCCAAGATGGACCAAGTGGTGATAGCGATATCAGCATAGTAAATGATGAAGGATTCACGTCTTACATCAGAGCCTATTGGAAGGCCCAAGAACTTACTACTGATGAAGCGGTAATAGCTTGGACTGATGCAGGGATCCGTGATCTTCACGAGCACTCATGGTCATCAGAAAATCAATTCGTAAGAGTACTTTACTATAGAATAGCACTCATAGTATCAATTGCTAATGACTTTCTAGCACAATCATCTGACGAAAGACTAGATGCCAATGGAATCGGAGTTGAAGACAGAGCAGAGATAGCAATTTACAGAGCGGAAGCAAGATATCTAAGGTCCCTCGCCTACTGGCACGCATTGGATTTATTCCGCAATGTAGTGTTGGCTACCACAGTAAGTGCTGGTGCTCCCACACAAGCAACTCCAAGCGAGTTATTTGCATTCATAGAAAATGAACTCAACGATGTAGAAGGTATATTACCTGCACCTAGAACTAATGAATATGGACGTGTGGATCAAGCAGCAGTGTGGATGCTCAAAGCAAAGCTCTATCTCAATGCAGAATCTATGGCAGGAATGAACAAATACACAGAATGTATCACTGAGCTCGATAAAGTAATAGGTGCTGGATACTCTCTAGATCCTAACTATCAGGCATTGTTTATGAAAGATAACCATGATTCTCCAGAGATCATCTTTGCACTCAATGCAGATGGTAAGAACACTCAGAACTGGGGAAATACTACTTTTCTTGTACATGCAGCAATTGGAGGTACTATGGTAGATTTGGACTACGGCGTTGTCAGTGGCTGGGGTGGTCTCAGAACTACCTCTGCCCTACTCGACAAGTTTCCAGATCTCACAGGAGATATAGATGGCAGAGCAATATTCTACACGGACGGACAGACAGTAGAGATCAATGACGTAGGAGAATTTACAGAAGGGATCGCAGTACCTAAATGGACAAACACTAATATGGAAGGTGAAGCGGGATCTGACAATACTCATGCAGACACTGATTATGGAATATTTAGATTAGGCGACGCTTATCTCATGTATGCAGAAGCTGTGCTCCGAAATGGAGAAGGAGGTGATATAGGTACCGCTATCGGATACATCAATGAACTACGTAACAGAGCTTACGGCAACACAGATGGTAATATCTCACAAGGAGATCTCGATCTTCCATTCATATTAGATGAGAGAGCAAGAGAGTTATACTTTGAAGGAACTCGTAGAATTGATCTAGTAAGATTTGGTCAGTTTACCGGTGATGCATATTTATGGCCTTGGAAAGGAAATGTAAAAGAAGGAATAGCTACGGATTCATACCGTGACATTTTCCCGATACCTGCATCTGACTTATTAGCTAACTTTAATTTAAATCAAAATACTGGCTATTAAAGTTCAGATTGCACAACAATATATAAGGCTTCATCATATATGTGGTGAGGCTTTTTTTATTAATTTTTACAACCTATAATCGTATAATTAAAGAATATCTACTAACACTATATGAAATTTGTACTCAGCACAATAGGATTGTATTTAAGGATAATTAATTCGTTAACATCAAAGATTGGAGGAAAACATGCTTTTTATCTATTTTGTAGTCCATTCAGCGTAAAAATTACATCCAAGCAACAGGTTTTTTTAGATACAGCTACTCAAAATACGATCACTGTAAATGGTGAAAAAATAAAACTCTACAAATGGGGTGAAGGAAAGCGAAAAGTTCTATGCATTCATGGATGGAGAAGCAATTCGTATCGCTGGAGAGACTATGTAAAATCCCTAGTAAACAATGACTGTGCTGTGTACTCTCTCGATTTTCCTGCGCACGGTAATAGTGAAGGTAGATTTTGGAATATCCTAAAAGGAGAAAAAACAATCAAAGAAACTATAAATCATATTGGTGTTGTAGATACAATCATAGCTCATTCAGTAGGTTCTTTTTGTAGCCTATACTTCTTTGATCAGAACCCAACTTTACAACCTCGACAAATGGTTTCTTTAGCCACTGCAGGTAAAGTACATGATTTCATTAATGAGGTAAAGAGAATGCTTTCATTGACCGATCGTGAAATAGATAATCTAAGAAGCTATTTCGTTTCCTTTACAGGTAAAGATCCTGATTACTTTGACATCGAAAACTTTTTTACCAATATTAAGATTAAAGCATTATTAATTCATGATGAAGATGATCCTGACACAGATGTAAATTATTCTCGAAGATTACATGATCTATTTGATGAATCTGAATTACTTATAACGAATGGCTTGGGGCACAAACTTAGAAGTAAAGATGTATTACAGCGAGTGGTGAACTTTGTTACAAACTAAGCTGATCAAGTAAGACAGTCAATGCATTACAAATATATTAGCTCTATCTTAAGGAAAAATTTCTTTTAAGAATATCAAAGTAAAGCGAAAATTAAAGGATAATTAAGAAATTATATCTGCCTTTATGATTTGTTTATAGAAAGAGTTTGATCTACATCATCCATTATGATTAGTTTTATGCCAACGCAAAGACCAATATTATGAAATCTATACTCTTCATGCTCGCTACCTTGTTTCTGGGCTTAACTGTATCAGCTCAATACAAGATAGGAATTCTGCCGCGTACTAGTCCTGATAAAGGTATATACGAACAAATTGGATATACTGGAATAGAGATTACCTATGGAGCACCCAAAACTAATGGACGTACAATATGGGGCGACATCGTGCCTTATGATGAAGTATGGAGAGCAGGTGCTAATGATGCTACTAGAATCGAATTTAGCGAAGACGTAGAAATCGATAGTAACATTTTGCCTAAAGGTATTTATTCTCTATTTATCATACCGCATGAGTCAGATGCTTGGACAGTCATCTTCAACGCCGAATACGATCAATGGGGCGCTTTTAACTATGATAAATATCAAGATATCCTTCGAGTGGAAGTAGAGCCAAAAGAAATACCACTACAAGAAAAACTCACTTATACTATAGATGGCTTAAGTTATGAAAAAGGCATAATATCTATGAAATGGTCAGATGTCCAAATAGATGTAGTAATCAATACAAAGTACCTCGAAATACTTCAACGAGAAATAGAAATCAGTGCGACTAACAGTGATCAAGAGATCGCTAGTGTTGTATATTTACAAGGCGCAGAATACCTTCTGCGTCGCAACCAATACTTAGATATTGCGAGCAAATGGATAGATAAATCTCAAGAACTATATGACCCTAAAAGCGAATGGAATTCTCAGTACTACCCTAGACAATATATTCTCGGACATATGCACTGGACCAAAGCGAAAGTATTAGCCGCTAACAATAATTACAAAATGGCTCTGGCTTACGCCAACAAAATGAAGAACATCAATGGCGGTGAAATCAATTACTATAGTGAAGAAAACGAATTCGAAAAGATAGATATTCAGATGGCTCATTGGAAGTCTAAACAGTAACTTTATTTTCACCTATTTGGACTTATTTGCATTACTAAGTTATTAGCTTCCAATTGATAATTTCTAATCGTCCGATTTTTTAAATACTACAACTAATAACTATTTTAAGATTTATTTCCACGTCTTAAATAATCCACTCTGTCGCATGTAAAGTATTGAGTGATTTTTATTTCAAATTTACAAATGATCCAACTCTTATGAAAAAAATATTGAAATGGATATTGATTGTAATAATTATGTTTTTAGTAGGATTATTTGTGGCTACCAAGATCATGAGTAAAGACATACCTACAGGTAAATCAGGTCCAGCAGCTGAAGCCCTTGCAGATAAAATATTAAATAGACTAAATGAGCCAGCTTGGGATTCACTGCAATATATAAGTTGGACTTTTTTCAGAGGTGAGCATCATTATATTTGGGATAAAAGTAACAATACAGCTCTGATTGAATGGGCAGATTACTCGGTGCTAATGGAATTAAACAATCTTGATAATACAATTGTAAAAAAGGAAGGTAATTTGGTCGAAGTCAAAGAAGATTATGAAAATTTGAAACAAACGGCGTGGGCTTTTTGGTGCAATGATTCATTTTGGCTTTGTGCTCCTTACAAAATCCGTGATAAAGGAAGCAAGAGAACGCTAATAGAACAAAATGGAAAACAAGGTCTATTAGTCACTTACCAAAGTGGTGGCATCACTCCGGGCGACAGCTACCTTTGGTGGGTAGACGAAACTGGTCTACCAACTTCATACGATATATGGACAAGTATCATTCCTATCAAAGGGATCAATGCAACATGGATCAACTGGGAAACGTTTCCAGGAGGGGCTATGATAGCTAAAACCCATAAATTAGGACCCGTGGAAATGTCAGTATCTAACGTAAAAGTTGGTTTGACTTTAGAAAGCGTTGAGACTTCTAAAAAGGAATTTTATAGATAAAGTCATTAATTCTTCATAAAAAGATAAATTTACAGGAAGAAACAGTTTAACCCACAACACTGAATTAAAATTTAGTGTCAGTGTTAAGAAAACGTAGGATATATTACCGGCTCATATTATTACTTCTAAGTATTAAATGTCAAAACTTCCTAAGGATAGAAGATTCATAGATCTATCCGACTATGGTCGACCTGTCGCAAGATGGATTGCCAACTCACTTAAGCATACTTCAGTAACTCCTGTTCATGTCACATGGATGTTTGTAGTAGCAGGTTTGATAGCAACTTATTGTATACTGCATGCACAGTATTGGACTGCCTTATTCTTCCTTACCTTAAAGTCTACTCTAGATGCTGCCGATGGTGAACTATCCAGAGTTAAAAACACACCCAGTTATACAGGTAGATATTTGGATTCAATAGCAGATATCATTCTCAATTTTATTTTCCTGTTCGCTATTTGGTATGTTACTGATTCATCTATTTGGATGATGCTATTTGCCTTTATCGGAATCCAGTTACAGGGTACATTATATAATTACTATTACGTCATATTACGTAATCAATCCAATGGAGACATGACTAGTAGAATACTAGAAGTCGAAGCTCCAACAGCGCTTCCAGGAGAAAAACAATCGACTGTTGATCTATTGTATACAATATACAATGGTCTCTATATTCTATTTGATAAGACTATTTATTATTTAGATAGTGAAGCTGTCATTTCTGACAATTTTCCAAAACCATTTATGACGATGTTATCCACTTTTGGTCTTGGTTTTCAGTTGTTGATTATGGGGTTCTTGCTAGCAATTGGTTTGATCGATTATATCCTCCTATTTTTTATTCTCTACTCAGTCTTGATTTTTGTTTTCATAGT
>Ga0115558_1000278_pt1 | contig 35021 bp, 36 predicted proteins | sample COGITO_mtgs_1104_4_FD_87279 | JGI IMG/M metagenome (GOLD analysis project Ga0115558, IMG submission 87279) | Pelagic marine microbial communities from North Sea - COGITO_mtgs_110426 | ecosystem: Environmental > Aquatic > Marine > Epipelagic | place: Germany:Helgoland, sampling site Kabeltonne... | reverse complement strand
ATCTAAAAAACCAGTAGAAAATGTAAATAATAAACCAGTTGTTAAAAAAAGAAAAAAGTCAAAAACAAAAAAGACAAAAACTTTAACTAATAAATTTTTAAATTTATTTAGATAAATTATAAACAATGAAAATAAAATATATTTTGTTTAATGAAAACAAAATATGATTTATTTTAATATCTATAAAAATATCTATAAAAATAAAATATATTTTGTTTAATTAAAACAAAATATGATTTATTTTATAAACAATGAAAATAAAATATATTTTGTTTAATTAAAACAAAATATGAAAAATATATTTATACAACCAAACGGAGGTTTATGTAATCGTTTAAGATTTATTTGTTCCTATTTAAAAGAATTAATGGAAACAAAAAAATATGAAAATACAAATATTTATATAGTATGGGTAGTTAATGAAGCATGTAATGGTAAATTAGAAGATTATATACAACAAATACCAAATGTATATTTTATAAAAAAAAAAGAAAATCTACATATTGATATATTTTCTTCATCAATTGTAAAAAGTCAAATTAATAAAAATTTTTTACAAAATATACCTTTAAAATTAAATGATTCTATATATAAAAAAATTAAATTTATTATTAATAAATTAGAAAATAATTATATATCTCTTCATATAAGAAAAACAGATTTAGAATATTATATGATAAAAAATAGAAATCAAAAAATAATGTATAATGATTTTATTAAATACATAAAAGAAAATAAAGGAAAAAAAGTTTATTTAGCAACAGATAATGAAGAAACACAAAAAAAATTTAAAAAAAAATTTAAAAATCGTGTTTATGTATTTAAAGATATAGAATCTTCAACTAAATTAAGACAAACAAATCTAGAACACACAATTATTGATTTATTTATTTGTGGTTTATCAAATAAATTCATGGGAACAAAAAAATCAAGTTTCAGTTGTTTTATAAAATTAATTTTTAATTTATTTATAAAAAAAAACCCTCTAAAAAATTTAAAAACATTTCACTGAATTAAATAAATTTATAAAGATTTTAATAAATTGATTTTTTTTTAATAAAAATTAATTATTATTTAAATAATAATTTATTATAATAAATAGAATGAAGTATTATGCTGTTCATAAAGGAAAACAACCTGGTATATATAATACATGGGATCAATGTAAAAAACAAATAGATGGTTTTTCCGGACCCATTTACAAAAAATTTGAAAATGAAGCAGAAGCGCAATTATTTTTAAAAAATGGATTTAATCAAATTTCGCTTCAAAAATTTTCAAAAAAACAAAATATTGCTAAAAATATAGATAAGAAAAATGAAGAAATATTAGATGAATTATTAAAAGACAAAACAAACAGAATTTTCATATATACAGATGGAAGTTGTATTAAATTCAAGAATGGTATAAATAAAGCAGGATATGGTATTTATATTCCTCAATTAAATATAAAAGTATCAAAACCATTATTAAATCAAAAACAAACAAATAATCGCGCAGAATTAACTTCCATTTTAGAAACAGTTAATCACTTAAAACCCTCCGATTTAATTAAAGAATTAATTATTATTACTGATTCCGCTTATTCCATGTTTATATTTGATAAAACAGGTGAAAACTATGAGAAAAATAATTTTATGAAGGATGGACAACAAGTATTAAATAAAGATTTAATTATTAAAGCATTAAAAATGAAAAGAAAGTATAATGTTCAATTAGTTAAAGTAAGAGCTCATACTTCAAAAGACGATATACATTCATTAAATAATGATGTTGTAGATAAACTTGCCAAAAATGGAGCAACACAACAATCTGAATTTTATAATGACCCAGAATTAGAAGATAAAAATTTAAATACTTCAATTTACAATCAATATCATAAAGTTTATCAATCACTTCCAGAAGATAAACCTATAAATAAAAATATTACAATGAGTGATATTTTTGAATATGATACTTGTACTCAACAAGAAGCAAATAATTATAAAAAAAAATTAAAATCATCAAATAAAAATTTAAATCAATGGTTTATACCTATCAAAAAATAATTATTGATTACAAACACCTGTTTTTCTAGAAGCCACTGTGTAACATCCTTGGTTAAAAACAAGAGTTGTAAATTGATAAGTATTATCAGTATAAAGTTTCATTACATAAGTAACATTATTTGAATTGTCTCTTCTAATAATATTTTTTTTTACAGTTTTCATTATATATTAAATAAACAATTTTTTTATTTAATAAATCTTAAAAATAAATTAAAAATTAAATATTAAATAAACGCACTAATAAAAAATATTAAAGTTTTTAGTAAAAAATAAGTACCAAAAATAAGTACCAAAAATAAGTACAAAAATAAATATTAAAATATATATATAATTTAGTTTTTGATGAATATAAATCAAAATTATAAAAATCAAAATTATAGTAATATAAAATATAAAAATCAAAATTATAAAAATGAAAATTATAAAAAATGTTCCATTTGCAATAAATACATAGAATTAAATCAATATTATATTCATAAAAATAATTGTAATTCACAATTAGTATTAAATCCTAATCATCAAATGTTAATGAATTATCAAGATCTTATTATAAATTTTCTACAAAAATATAATGAACTATTTAAAAATTTTATTGAAAATAAGACAATAGCATTAGTTGGACCAGCAGAATCAATAATTGGAACAAAAAAAGGTCATATAATAGATAATTTTGATATAGTAACTAGACTAAATAAATCACTTCCATTGCCTGAAAATTTAGCTGAAGATATTGGAACAAAAACAAGCATTTTATATAATTCTTTAAATACATCAGATTTTCCAGGAGAAAATAAATTTCAATCTAGCTTTTTACAAAAACACAATATACAATTTTTATGTTGTCCTTATCCAATAGAGAACAATTATTTTAAGAATGATATATTAAATTATGTAAAACGAAATAAATTTGGTATGCCTTTCAGAGTTATTAAGAATCAATTATACAATTCAATAGAAAATTCTATAAGAACTCGACCTTATACAGGAACATGTGCAATATGTGATTTATTAAGTTATAATATTAAATATTTATATATAACAGGACTTGATTTTTATACAACAAAATATTATAAACAATATAGAAGAATAAATAAACAACAATTAAAAAATACAAGAAATAATGTTTATCATAAAAATGAACCACAAATTAATTTACTAAGACATATGTCATTATTTGACAATCGTATAATTCTTGATTCATATTTAGATGGCTTATTATATGAAAATTATTATGAAGTAACAAAATTATTAAATAAAAATAAGTACCCAATATTTAATTTTGAAAATCCTCAATTAAGAGATTTTTTTTCCTTAAATATGTGTAATATTACTTATAGCATTTTATCTAACAAGAAACCAAATAATGACAAACCGACTGTTATTTTTACAAACAACAAACATGTTAAAAAAGAACAAAATACATACTTAATTTATATAACACCTAATATAAATGACATAACAAATTTAAATAAAAATTTAAATGAAAAAAAATATATTGGAAATTTTTTTTATAAAAAACAAAATACTAACCAAACTATATTGATTTACTTAAACCCAATGTTTATAAATTATGTTAAAAAAGTTTTAACAAAAATTAATATAAAGAATTGCAATATTCATTTTCTAATGTTTTTAAGTTTAATTATATATTCAAGAAATCATCATTATTTTGATTCCAGTGAAATATTACAAAATTGGGGATTAAATATAGAAGAAAAAAAATATTTTCTGTTTTTACAAAAAAAGAAGTCTTTTACTGAATTAGAATAAAATTAAAATTACACCGACCGAAAAGAAAAATGAGACAAAACAATATAAAGATAAATAATTATATATAAATGGTAATGTGGATTATAGAATTAAAAGAATTGCTATAAGTCACAAATTTTTCTTACCCATTTCATAACATTTAGACGAATGTTAGACTCATAGTTATAAATACCGAAAGAAAAGAATAATATTTCAGATTTATTTTTTTAATATGTCTTTGTCTCATTTTTCTTTTCGGTCGGTGTAATAACTAATTAAAATATCCAATCGTAATTTACCAGAATTTAATTGTTTAGATTTTCCGAATACAGTTACTTTATTTGTTAAAGTTACAAAAGAACCATCTAAAACACCAGTTTTATTTTGAAAAGGTTTTAATAAATCTAATATGTTAGTTTTTAATACACTTTTTGTTGAAAATGAACCTTGTCCTTTACCGTTAATATCATAAATTGTATATAATTTATCCATTAATACATATGAATCATTATTACCAAATATTTTAGTTTCTACAATATTAATTATACAACCAATTTTTTTTTCTGTAATAGAATCATATAAATCTAAATAAGTTGATGTTTTATCATAAGATGATTTTAAATCTGAAAGAGTAGTATAACAAGAAATAGTTGGCATTATATATATATATTTCTAATAAAAATAGTTTGATTTCTTTAAAAATAATTTATATTATCATATCTATAATTTAAATATAAAATCATATTTATAATTTAATTACATATAATAAAATGAAATTTAGACTTGATTATTGCTAATTAAAATAATTAATGCATAACTAAATAAATAAATATATTTTAAATATTTTTTTTTAATAGATATTTTATAGTTTTTATTATCATAATTAATATGTCCTATTTCATCATTAAATACATATAATTTATATTTATTTAGACCATTGTTTCCATTTCCACTTCCACTTTCCCCGTTTTTTTTCAAGTAAAATACATCATATTCAAATTCAGTATATATTTTAATAGTATTATAATTATCTAATATAACAAAATTATAATCATTTTTATATAACTTTTGTAAATCCAAAATGTAATTATTGTGTTTTTTTATTTTTAATTTACCAATTATTTCTTTATTTTTCAATTCTTTGTTATTAATTTGTTCATTAATATTGTTATTTATAATATCAAAATTAGATTTATCTTTTTTCACAATTGTAGTCATTAATAATTTATAATCATAATTTAAAATATAAAAACTATATTTCTTGGATGATTCATTATAAGATAAATAAATATTTTTTAAAAATATGTCATCAAAATTATTTATTTTATTAGTATTTATAATTTGTTTTGTTTCTTCAGTATTTTCTTTTATTTTTGGATTAAAACCGTCATTAACATATTGAAAGAAATCTAAAAAATGTTCTTTTTCATCATTTTCATCATTTTCATATCTATATCCATTTTCATTAACATTTCCTAATTTACTTAATTGAATATTTAAAAAATAAAATATTATAAAAATAATAAAAAATAAAATAATAAAAAATAATAAACAATTATTCATATATTATTGTAAAATAAAAAATTTATAATTTTGTTCTATATATTTCATAAAAAACATTATTTTGTTTATTTTCAATAGAAGATTCTGGTAGTATTCCAACTGTTTTAAACATATCTTCTTGAACTTTTTTTTTCATAAATTTATCTTTAATATCTCTTGGAACCATATCAGGACCTTTATTAAATTCTAATAAATAAGGATGTAAATTATTATCAAAAATAACATCACCTCCAAATATTTGAAAACTTACTGTATTTTTAATATTTGAACTTTGATAAACAGACCTACTAATACAAGCAGAAACTTTTTTCATTAAATGATAAATATTTTTTTCTAATATTATACTTTTATTTTCTACTACTCCATCATTATTTATATATTTAAATAATTCATTAAAATTTCTTGGATTTTTTTCATAAACACTCATATCTAAATGATAACTTGTTATATTCGATTCAAAATCAAAATGATTATCATTATATTCTTTTTTTGTATAAATGCATTTTCCAATTTTAGAAATATAAAATATTTTATAACCATTTTTTACAACAACTAATAAATATATTCTTAAATTTATTTTTCTTTTATTGACTAAATATAAATTTTTTAAATAAGTTTGTGCAACTCGATAATTATCTAAAGAAGAATTTAAAATATCTTCTAAATTATTTGTTAGTTTTAATCCTTCTTTTCTTTGAACATTTTTTTTCAAAATATATATTTCACCAGATTTAAAATTATTTTTAAACAAGTCCATTTCTTTTTTGTTATGCAATACATAAGATTCAGGCATATAAAATGAAGCTTCTTTTCTTCCATAACATTCCACTAAAGTTTCCCATATTTTATTTTTACTTACGATAGAATCACAACCATTAATTCCAAAAACAAATTTATTATTTCTATTAAGTCCATTTATTTGAATAGTTAATAATTCTTTTTCAGCATTATTATATCCACATGGTACATATATATCCCAATTATTATTATTTTTTGTTATTCCATAATCACTAAATACTTCATTATTGATTGTACCTAGTTTTTTTATATCACAACGAAAATATTTTAGATTTAATTTAGAATTTTTATTTATATTTTCATTATTGACATTTTTATTTAATATTTCATTTATATTATTAAAACTTTCAAAAAATGCATATTCTTTATAAAAATAATAAATAATAAATAAAAATAATATAACACCTAAAATATATAAATAATTTTTATGAATATTTAATATTGAATTTTTTTTTACCATTGAATTCTATTATTATAATATAAAAATAAATTTTAAAATAAAATTTTAATTATTCATTTATTTGCATAAAAAATCATAAATTTTAGATGCACTTTTATTTCCCAATTTTCGCTGATTCGAACCAACTTTCATATTTTCTAATTCTTTAATAATCAATTCACAATTGTTCTCCAAATCAAAATTAAAATAATGAAACATATTATTTATATTTTTATATTTTTCAACAAATACTAAAGAAGTTTTTTTAGAAATTCCAGGAATTCCGTTTAACATATTCATAAAACATGTTTCACTATTCATATTTGATTTTTTAATACTATGTATCAATACATTATTAGTGTCAATTACTTGTGAATCATTTAATATATGTGTTTTATATTTATCAATATTTTTATGAATATTATTTATAAAATTAAAAGTATCTTGTATATTTTTTGATATGAAAATGTGAATATTATCACGAATCATAGTATTTATAATTGTTCCTTCTAAAACACTTTTTGGTAATGTAAAGTCGTTTTTATTTCCTTCTAATACATAAATTTTTCTAACATTTTTATGAACTGCATTTAAAATTCTATTTTTTTGCTCTTTATATCTTCCATCTTTAATTGAAGTACTTAAATCATCATATGTTTTACGTTCAATTAAAACTAATATAGATTCATTTGACTTTTTATTTTCATTTTCATTTTCATTCTCATTTTTATTTTCATCTTTATTTTCATCTTTATTTTCATCTTTATTTTGATTTTCATCTTCATTTAATGTCTCTTTTTTATTTTCAATTTCACAATTAATAATTTGAATATCCCCTATATTCAAATTTTCTTTTTTAATATTTACTCCTTTTTGTTCATAATATTGAATTAAATCTTTTTCACGATTGTCAATTTTTAAAAAACTCATAATATGTTAAAAATATTGATTTGTTTTTAAATAAAAAAAAAATGATTATTTAAAGGTATGTTAATAATAATTATATATTTATAGTCATACTATTAACATAAATATTAATTAATATTAAACAATAAATATTAAACAATATGTCAGCAATATCAAAAGAAACTATTGAAAATGAAATTTTTGAAATTATTGATGGTAAAAAGATATATCCAGTTGCTAATGAAAATAATTTTTTGATTAGTAAATCTGAAGTTCAAGATATATTATTAAAAGGAGGAATTAAAGATGAAATTAAAAATTTACAATTATTTCAAAAAGCATTTGTTCATGAATCTTATAAATTAGGAAGTGATTTTGAAAAAGAAATGAAATTCTATGGAAATATTAATGGCTTATCTTTTGAAATTAATCCAAAAATATTAAAATTACAGCCAGAATCAAGCGAAAAATTCGAATTTGTTGGTGATGGACATATTCAATCAGTCGTTGGAAGATATTTATGGTTAAGATTTCCAAATGAAGATCAAGGTTTTTATTCAAAAAAAAGGTCAAAATTAGTAAAAACAGAAGGTTTATCAAAGCTAGCATCAAGTTTAAACTTTGATAAATATTTAATTATATCCAAACACGTAGAAATAGTATCAAGTGGAAGAAAAAATGCGAAATATTTAGAAGATGCGTTTGAAGCATTTATAGCATCTATATTTGAAGAATTTGTAAAAGAGCAATCTGTTGGAGTTGCTTATCAAAAAGTTCATGATTTTATAGTTAGTCTATTACATACATATATTGATTGGACAGAAATTATATTTGAAGATGATAATTTTAAGGACCAGTTAATGAGATATTTTCAAAAAGAATTTGGAGGTAGATATCCTAAATATGAGCAACTTAGTGTTGAAAATAATGTTTCATCAGCTGGAATATCAAATAGAAAATTTCATACATGTGTAAAAGATATAAATGGAAATATTATTGGAGAAGGAGTAGCAAAAGCAAAAAGAGAATCTGAACAAAAAGCAGCAGAAAACGCATTAAAACATTATGGTATGATTTAGAAAAAATAAAAATAAAATTACGAAATAGATTCATAAACATTATTTTTATTTTTCAAAAATACTAATAATTCATTATTATAAATAACTTCAAGCTTTTGATTATTTAATAATTGAATAGTATATAATTCTTGAATATTATTTAAATTAATCAATATTTTATTTGAATCATTATAAAATACTTGAATTTTATCATGAATGCATATATAAATGCAACAATTTATAATATTTTCAAAATTTACTAAAATATTTTCAAACATTTTTTCTTGATTAACATCAAAAGATATTTTCTCGTCAAACAGTACTTTATGAAAAATAATAGGAAAACCATAATCATAATTAATTTTAAAAGTATGAAAAAAATCTATTTTTTCATCAATTTCAATTTGAGTATAAATTAAAAATTTATTAGGATGATGATATTGTTTAATAGAATTGGCTAAATTTTGAACATCTATTTTCCAGTTTGGATTATTATAATTTTCAATTCGTAATAGTACTAATATGTCTAAATCATATTTATTAAATTTATTATTTAAAATGGAATGTAATTGTTCATAACGTTTTTTAAATTTTTCATTTACTTCATTTATTCTATTTATACATAAATTATTATCAATACAAAGAGGATATTTTATTTTTTTATCATTTTTACCATTTTCATTAATATTATTACCATTTTCATTACAATTTTCATTACCATTATTATATTCATTCATGTTTTCATATAAATCTAAATTATTCAAATCGCATATTAAATCATGAATATCAAAAAAATGTAAAAAATAGATATCTTCGTAATCTGAAACAGCTAATTCTTTTTTATTTTCACTATTATGAGTATGTTCAAATATAATTTCTTTAAATTTATGAACAAAAGTTTCATTTTCATATAATTTATCTAAAATAGAATAAATAGAATAAGTATTTGGACTTGAATGAAAATCAAAAGGTAATGATTTGCTAATTTCTCTTTTCGTTTTTCTTAAATGCATTTTAGGGTGACAATAGCTTCCTAAAGAAATATATTTGATATTCGATTTTTTTATATGATTTATAGATTCCATAAATAATATATTTAATTATTTTTTAAATAAATATGTTTTATATTAATATGAATAATTTAAATTCAAATAATTTAAATAAAATAAATAAAAAAAAAGGTAAAGAAGCTCCTAAAAAAGTTAAAAAAGCTAGTAAAATAAATTTAAATAATACTAAAAATGAAAATCAAAATAAAAAAAAAAATGAAAAAGTTACTAAAAATTCTGAAAATCCAACAAATATAACAAGTATTTCCAATATAGCAACTACATTGAATTCAAATACTCTTGAAACAAAAAAATCTAAAAACAATTTAATTAATATTCAAGATTACAAATTAACAAATAATAAAGAATTTTTAGAATGGTTTAATAAAACCTTTTTAAAATATCGCGCCACCGGAAAAGAAGAACATAAATCCAAAAAATTCGAACCATACAATTATCAAAAATTATTAAGAAATTTCATGAATAATAACAGTCCTTATAAAGGTATCTTATTATATCATGGATTAGGTTCAGGTAAAACTTGCACATCCCTAACAATCGCAGAAAATCTAAAAAAAGAAAAAAATATAATTGTTATGCTTCCTGCTTCATTAAAAAACAACTTTATATATAAAGGAGTGTTATTTTGCGGTGACCCAGAATATCAAGTAGATGAATCAAAATACAAATCCAAATATACATTTGTATCCTATAATTCAGCCTATGTGTTAAATGAATTAAAAAAAATAGGAAGTTTAGATAATAAAGTTATTATTATTGAAGAAGTTCATAATTTAATATCTATTATGAATTCTGGATTAGAAGGAGGTGGAAAAGTTGGTAAAGAATTATATAATGCTTTAATGAATGCTCAAAATACAAAAATAATAGCATTAAGTGGAACACCTATTGTCAATGATATATTTGAATGTGCTATTTTATTCAATATATTAAATGGTTACAATGAAGTTTTATATTACAGAATAGCAAATGTTCCTCAATCCTTTGGTATTAAAGATTATAAAGAACTAGAAGAAAACTTATTAACTAATAAATTCATAGATTATGTAAAAATCAATAGAATTAATAAATCGATTGAATTTATTCTAACAGTAAAAAGTTATCAAGAAGAATTCAGAGAAGTATTAGATTTTATTAACGAAGTTGGAAATCAACAATTAGAAATTAGATATTTAGACCTAAAAAAATATTCTTTATATCCGATGGAAGACAATGGAGACGTTTTCAGGAATTACTTTATTGAAGAAAATAAAGATGAATTTACATTAAAAAATGAAGAAATATTTAAAAGACGTATGATTGGATTAATTAGTTATTATGAATCAATAAAAGGTAATTATCCAGAAGTGATTAATAAAGATTATTACAGAATTCCAATGAGTCATTATCAATTTCAAATTTACGAAATATTAAGAGCCAAAGAACGTTCATCAGAACGTGGAGGCAAATCAAATAAAAAATCAAAAAAGAAAGTAAAATCCATGTTTCGTGTTTTTTCAAGACAAGCGTCAAACTTTGTTTTCCCAGAAGAAATTACTCGTCCATATCCAGACAAAAAATTCATTGTAAGTTTAAAAAAAAATAAAAATAAAAACAATAATGAAGAAGGAAACTTAGATTTAATGAATAAAGTAATGTCAAAAGAAGAAGAAGTAAATAATGGTGGAAAAATGTCCAAAGATTATAAATTAAGAATTGAAAGAGCCTTAAATGAATTAGTATCCAATGGAAATACTTATTTAACACCAGGACCAGATGGATTAGATAAATTAAGTCCAAAATTTAAATTATTACTTGAAAATGTAAATCAGTCCCCAGGTTTAGTTTTTATTTATTCCAATTTTAGAAGTTTAGAAGGTATTGAATTATTTTCTAAAATTCTTGATTTTAATGGTTATTCATCATATAAAGAATCAAATAATAAACCTAAATATGCTATATATTCGGGAGACATAGATGAAAAAGTAAAAAAAGAAATATTAGAAGTATTTACAAGTCCAGAAAATAAAACAGGTAAATTTATTAAAATTATTTTAGCGACATTAGCCGGAGCAGAAGGATTAGATTTAAAAAACATTAGACAAATTCATATTATTGAACCTTATTGGAATCAAATGAAAATCAAACAAATTATAGGAAGAGGAGTAAGACGTGATAGTCATATGGATTTACCTCCAAGTGATAGAAATATTGAAATTTATAGATATTTTTCAGTATTTAATCAAGCAAATTCATTAATTGCTAAAGATAAAATAACAACAGATGAATATATTGAAGATATTTCCATAAAAAAACAAAAATTAATTGATAAAATATTAAATATATTTAAAGAATGTGCTATAGATTGTACATTAAATTCTCAAAATATTCAAGGAAGCTATAGGTGTTATAACTTCGGAAAACATGCTTCAGGATTTAGTTATTATCCTAATATTGTTGATGATTTTTCCTTATTAAATACAATAGAAAATAAAAAGACAGTTCAAAAGAAATTAGTAAAAGGAATTTATTATGATAAAAAAATATATGTACTAGATTCTAAAAACAAAAGTTTTTATTTATTAAATAATAAAAAAAAAGAAAAAGTAAATATAGATAAAAAGAAAGCAAAAGCAATATATATTGATGAAGAAGGAAATATATATGATAAAAAATCGGTTGAATCGAATAATCCATTAATTATTGCAAAAGTTAAAAATGGAAAATTAAGTAAGGTTTAATTTATTTAAACAAATAAAAATAATAGAATCATATATATGAGTTTATATTATGATAATAAACAAAATAGAATTTTTGTAAGAAGAAATAATCAACAACAGCAACAACCACAGCAACAAAGTCAATTTCAACCACTACAAAATCAACAGCAATCCAATCAACAGACTCAGCAACAATCCCATCAACAGATTCAACAACAATATTTACAACATCAAAGACAATTTCAACAAAATCAACATCAACATCAACAACAAATAAATAACATTGATTTGAATTCTAATATATTAAATGAAAATAAAATAAATGATGGAATTCATTTAATAGATAATTTAGTCAATAATCAGAATCAGCATCAAGAACAACAAAATCATCAACAAACAACTCAAAATCAATCAGTAAATCAGAATTTAGTTGAATTAAATATAAATGATTTTATAAGTAAATTAAATAATCAAAATCAAACTAATTTTATTGAAGGTCAAAGAGGGTTACCAGGATTAAGAGGACCTCCTGGACCTCATGAAAAATCTAATATTGATAATGATACACTAAAAGAAATTAAAGAATTAATAAATAAAAATAAAAAAAAACAAATAAATTCAAATTCAAAAACAAATGAATCCAATGAACAAAACATAAATCAAAATCAAAATCAAAATCAATTAAACAGAACTTTATTATATGGAATAAAAAAAACAAATATTACGGAATTAAATAATAACAAATTATCATCATCAAGTTATTTTAAAATGATGAAAAATAATGATCATGGAAATCATGTTGTTTATGATTCATTTTATTTATCGCCTAATATTTTAGAAATTAATGAACATTCATCTTATAATTATATTCATTCAAAAAAAGTAGAAAAATTTACAAATATATTTGATAAAAATGATTATCAATATTTTCCAATAGATTATATTCCAGCAGGATTTCCCATCAATATAAAAAACAATCAATCCATATTTAATAATTTAATTATACATAATTTATCATGGAATATTATACAAAATATTCATGATTCAAAATATGAAGATACTGGATTATTGGGAATTGTTCCAAATGTAGATGAATTTATTTACAAAAATATAAATTTAACATTAAATTTTGAATTACATAGTCAAATTCCTCTTCAATTATTAACAAACAAAGGAAATATTATACCGTACAGAAATAATAATATTCAAGTAATTAATCCTTCAAAAACGTGTTTATTTCAAGTAAAAAATGTTAAAATAAATAAATTAAATGGATTTTTAGAAGAAAAAATAAATATACCATTGACTAATTTTTATAATTTACATAATTCATTATTATGTATCCGAATATCATTAGATGATGATGAAACATATTATTTAAAGGGATTTAATAATAACAATAAATTAACTTACGGGTATATTCCATTAAATCAAATTATTATCAATTTTGATTATTATTTACAATAATAGAGTGAATATAAAAATATAATTAATTTTTCATGTATTTATATTTTTATATAGATTACATACAAATATATGTGTTCTACTTCCAAATATATGTGTTCTACTTACAAATATATGTACATAAATAAGAATAAATTAGAAACATTACCAATTGAATTAACAAATATCATATATGAATATGCCAATAATGAAAAAAATAATTTTTATTATTGTATAAAAGAATTAAAAGAATTAAGGTACTCACATTTTATATATGATTCCATTTTTAATCATTCTATGAATTTTTTAAATTACGCAATTCATAAATTCAAATCAAAAGTGTATAAAAATAATTATAAAAAATTTCTAAAAGCCTATATAGCTCTAGTCCCCTAGTCCTTTTTACATAAGCCAGTTGATGGTGTCCAGTACTCTCCTGGTTTCATGAACTGCGTACATGATATGAAATACATAAAGAATGATAGTGATAATCCAATACATATTATATTATTATACCAAGTAATACTCAATATAATGAGTATTAAAGTTCCAAAACCTTGACGGATTCTTTCCATTTCTTCCGAAGAATATTTTTCTCCATCAATACTAAAAGAATATACATCAATGTACAAGGAACCATTTTTATCAACATGATATCCATTGCTAGGATTAATTATCCTAGTCCAGCACATCAATGGGGAAATGGGACTTGGAATCAATGATACAAAAATAGTGTTTATTAAATTTAATAAACACATGAATGTTCGTTGTAATAGCATAAAACACGCTAAAGGTACTAAAAACACTAATGATAATAAATTAACAAACATTGTAATATGTTGGGGATTAAGTTATTATAAAAATTCATGTAAAGTATCAATTTTTTATTATACTTTACTAAATTTTCTTTTTTTATGTAAATGAAATCCATGAAAATCGTCAAATTTGGTTTTTTATCTTAACATAATCTATTTTTTTATTTTATTTAATATAAAAATTAAAATTTTTAATAAACATGTCATATAAATAATATGTTCATGAATCATTTTCATTTTTAATCATTCTATGAAATTTATGAAGTACACGATTCATAAAATTTAATCTAAAGTTTATAAAAATAATTATAAAAAATTTATCAGAGCCTATATATGTATTTTTTAATTTACATTCCATTTCTCACCATTTCTCATGAAGTATCGGCAGTTAAAAAGGTAAATTAAATATACAATTCCAAATGCATACCAAAAACTGTAAAAATACCAAAAAAAACATAAGTTGAAAAGCATAATAAAACCCAACTCATTACGTATATTTTTTACATATTCTTCTGTATAATCAAAAGATGTATAAATGATTAAACTATCATTATCCATATAGCATGATTTGATGGGAATATAGAATATTACCCACCATATTGCCATTGGACTGGGAATAAGTGATACATATGCACTGAAAAGAGATAATAAAACCCACTTGATTACTCGTCCAATATATATGAACAAAGCAAATAGAGTAAGAAAAAATATAACAAATATATTTAATGACATAATAATGATTTTATGTATATATTGAAATTACAATTTATAATAAAATTTTGTATAAAGTATCAATTTTTAATTATACATTACTAAATTTTCTTTTTTTATGTAGATGAAATATATTAAAATCATCAGAAATATCCTTAATTTGATTATTATGATTATTATGATTATTATGATTATGATTATTATGATTGTTTTTTATTTTTTCATTTTCTATATTAGTATCAACATTTGTTTGATAATTTGTTTCATAATTTTCATCACAAATATTGTAATTGTATTTTTTTAAATAATAATTTAATCTTTTTGGATGATATACAGCAGAAACAAGTTCTTCACAAAAACCCCTAATTTGGTTTTTCATCTTAACAATATCTATTTTTTTATTTTCTTTAATATAAAAATCAAATTTTTTAATAAATGTATCATATAAATAATATTCATGAAATTCATTTACATCCTTAATATTATTGTCTAATAATAATTTTTTTCCATTAGGTGTTTTAAAATAATCCATAAAAGTATCAATAGTAAATTTTTTTATTTCAAAAGTGGAATCATAAATCGGTTGAAATGACATATTTTTAATAGTTTTTCAAATATTTAAGATGTCCAATATGTTAAATATAATTAAAAGTAATATTTTATATATAAAAAAATCATTTTTTTAAAGTTTTATGAATGGATAATGGATTATGGATAATAGATTATGGATTATGGATTATGGATTATGGATAATGGATTATAGATAATGGATTATAGATAATGGATTATAGATAATGGATTATAGATAATGTAATGTAAAATTTATAATTAAAAAAGTTATTAATCAACATAAGGTATTTTTATAGGTTGTATTCCTTGACTTTTTTTATTTACACCTAAAGGATATACATTTATACAAACAGATGATTTTAAAAATTTTTTTATTAAAGGACGTCCATAGGCACCAACTTCATATTCTGGTTTATATTTATTTCTATCAACTACAAACTTTTTTATACCTTTTAATCTCAAATAATCCTCAAAATATTCTACACTCATGTTTATCATTTTAGGATTTTTTTGTAAAAAGATTTTAAATTCATCTGCATTAAGACCTAAATATTGAGCATCAATCAGTTTATATATTGAAAAACTCATATTTAATGTATATTAGATAAAAAAAAACAAAATCAATTTTTTTTAATTATTATAGAATAATTATTATTGAATTTAATAAAAAATTAAAATAAATCAATATAAGAAAAAATCATTATATAAATAAATCATATCAATAAATATATGTGTTTATTAAATAATGATGTTATTCAATATATATTTAGTTATGTACCAAAAAAACAATACAAAATAAATAAAGAATTACATAATCAATATAAAAATTATGCGAAACAAAATTTAAAAAAAATAGTGAATTTATTAAAACATATATTATTTTTGAAAAAATTATGTAAAAATGAATTAATCATAAAAAGAAATCATAATTTCACAAAAAATACATTAATTAAATTTGCATTATTACACTATGAAATAAATGTTTTATATGGATTACCTAATATTATTGTTGGTTCATTCAATTTACCAGTACATTTATTAGATATTTTACCTTATGAAGGAAATAGAAGAAATAAATATAATATTTATAATTTTTTAAAACAAAATGATATAGAAACAATTATGATGTATTTAAGTATTTTTTATTAAATCATTAATTTTTAATAAAAAAGTAATAATTAATTAATAATAATTGCAGCATTTATTAGAATAAGCATTAGTATATTTTGAATATTTTTTAGAATCATTCATTTCATTTAAAAAATAATTTTCTTTAATAAATAATTCTAAATGATCTGGACATAAATCATTTTCATTTTGTTTTTCAGCCTGTTTTTTATTTACTTTTTCTAATTGAACGCAATAATATGATTTATCTAAATCATTTAATGTTTCCATATTTCTAATAAATGTTTCAAGTTGAATCAAATTTCTATAAAAATCAGAATCATGTAAAACATTAGAATAGATTTTATCTAGTATTTTTTTAGATAATAAATCATCTCTATTTATATTCATAATCAATAATTGTTTATTTAAAGATTTAAAAAATTTTTCATTGGTTTCAAAAATATTTTTTAAAAATAAATCATTAACAATGAATTGTAGTTTATTCATATTCATTAAATTAAAAGTATTAAAATATATATCACGATAATAGTTTTGTGAAATATTATACTTTATATAATTTTCCGTTATATTACTGTGATTTACAAGTTGATTTAATTCTGTAAGTTTATTTACTTCATTATGATACCTTTCATTGTTCCTTTTAAATAAATTTTTTTCTTCAACAAATGCATCAAAATCTAAATAAGCAGAAAACAAAAATATAGATTTTAAAACAATTTTCATATCTTTTTTAAGTTCAGTATTGTTCATTAAAGCATTAATTTGTAATTCATAATTAAAATTCATTAAATGATTGTATTTATCAATTATATAACTTTTTGGATAATCTGTATAATTAATAAAATTATAGTAAATGGCAAAGCATAAAGCAATAATACAAGTATAAAATATCATTTTAAATTCTTAGTTCTTAATTCTCAACTGAAAATTAATTAACTATTATTAACAATAATATTTAATTCCTTAAAAACATATTCAATTTTTTATTTTTGTTTAAAAAAAATAATTTAAAGTTCTTCATTAAATTCCATAGTGTGTTCAACTAAAGCATATTTTAAAATATCATGTATGCTATCCACTAATTTAATAGTAACGCAATTTCTAAATAATCTCGTATTTTCATCAATAATTGTACTAGGTTCAATTTTCATATTTTTGTCTTTAATATTAGAATTAGTAATTAATGAATTTAATTCATCTTGTTCCTTACTAAAAATAGTCATTAAGTCTTTATCGTTCAATCTAGGAATTAAAACAAGTTTAGCCCCTGCATTTAAAGCACCTTGAATTTTTGAATATAAGCCCCCAATAGTATGAGCATTTCCTTCTAAGTCAATTTCACCAGTCATTGCTACATCATTTTTTACCGGAATTTTAGTAATCAAAGATATTAAGCATAATGTAATGGCAAGACCAGCAGATGGTCCATCTTTCGGTGTTGCTGCTTCAGGACAATGAATATGTATGCCAAATTTTTCATTATTTTTGTGAAATTCATCTTTTACTTCTTTTTTTAAAATATTATTTAAAACAGTAAAAGCACAATCCATACTTTCTTTCATAACATCCCCTTGACTACCAGTTAATTTTTCAAGCCCAAATATTTTATCACTATGTGTTCTTTTTGTTTGAATAATGGTTAAACCACCTAATCCTGAAGTTGTAGCATATAATCCATTAACTAAACCAACTTTAGGACAATCATTAATTTTCTTTTCTGGCATTTCATGATGGTTTTTAAAAACATTTTTAACAAAATCCCAATTCATTTCAAAAGGATAACTTATTGAATCATCATAAATTTTATTTAAATTAATTTCTCTAAATAAGTCATACATAAGTTCATTTAATTTTCTAAGACCAGCTTCATGAGTATATTTTTGAATAATATTATTAATAACTACATCAGAAATATTAATTTCATTTTGAGAAAATCCAATATTTTTATTTATTTCAGGGTAAATATAATTTTTAGTAATAATTAATTTTTCTTGCATACTTAGTGGTTCAATATTAATTTCTTGAATTCTATCTAATAAAATAGAATCAATATTGTCTCTATGATTATAAGAAAAAATAAATAATACTTGTGATAAATCTATTGGTACTGATGCAAAATATTTATCATAAAATTCTTTATTTTGAGATTGGTCAGTCATATGAGTCAAAATAGAAATAATTTCTCTTCCATGTTCAGTTTTACTAACTTTATCAAGTTCATCAACATAAATAATTGGGTTCATACATTTAGTTTCCATAAGCACATCACAAATTTTTCCCCAAGTAGAACCTAAATAAGTATAATGATGACCTTCTAAAATAGAACCATTTGTAGCACCACCTAATGGTAAAAAAGCAAAAGGTCTGCTTTCACCATTATCATCTTTTAATGAATTAGCAAGACCATTTTTACATAATGTTGTTTTTCCAACACCTGGAGGACCACATAATCCAATACATTGACCTTTTGAAACACCATTCATCCATTGACCAATAATTCTTTTCATTTGTATTTTAGCATCAACTTGTCCATAAGTGCATTCATTTAATGTTTTATCGACATTTAACATATATGTTTTTTTATCTTCTTTAAATTTCGTCCATTCAATAATGAATTTTTTAATTTCATCTAAATTTTTAATATTAAATTTTTCAAAAGATTGGTCATAGTCATCTTCTTCATTATTTTCATCATTTTCGCCATTCTCTTCATTTTCACCTATATTTTCAAGTAATTTTTTATTAATTTTATCTTCTATTTCATTTAATTTATCAATCATTAATTTTAAATTATTTTTATTTAATATTTCACTATTATACAATTCATTTTTAATTTTTTTAAATGCTTCTAATTCTTTTTTAAATTCATTTATATTTTCTTCATTTATTATAGAATTAATAGTAAGAGTAGAATCATTATTAGAATCATTATTAGAATCATTATTAGAATCATTATTAGAATCATTATTAAATAAATATTTAAATTTATCATTTAATAATTCTTGAATATCTGAATTATTTATAAAATCTTGAATATTATTATTTTCAATAATATTATTTTGAATATTATTATTTTCAATAATATTATTTTGAATATTATTATTACTTATTTTTTCATGATGAATTAATTTATTTATATTTGAATAAGTTTTTTCTAAAAATAATAAAAATTTATTGTAAATATTTTCACTAATATAAATATTTGAATGAAATTCATTAATAATATCATTATAATATTCAAATATTATTTTATTGTTTTCATTTAAATAAATAGCTTCATAATCTGATACTTTTAATGCCAATGTACTTATAAAATTTTCTATTTTATTTTGATATTTATTGAAAAAATCAATAATTTTTTCTTTTTTATAAATTCCAAATGGTATTTTTAAAAATCCATCAAGCCATTGTTGCGCTTTAATACTATTTTCTTTAGAACCATTAATTTCTTTTAATTTTTCAACTGCTTTAGATTTAACATATTCAGAAGTATTTAAAGCCAATATTTTTGATTCATATGGAATATCATTAATATTAATATTTTCTAATTTCTTTTTTTGATTTTCAAAAGAATTATTACTAATTTTAAATATTTTTTGTATTTTCCAATGAAGACTATTAAATAAAACATCAGCCAATTTTTCATTTTCAAATAAAAATGTTTGGTCAGTTAATAAATCATATATAATGTGTGCTGTGAATTGAGATTCTTGGTCATGAATTAAAAATAATATTAACATCTTTCTTTGTTTTTCGGGATTCATTTTAATAAATTCTTTAACTAAAGATGATAAAGATTTATTTTTAAATTTTATAAATTCATCATATTCTTTTTGAAGAGTTTTTGCTATTTCAACATGAGTATAAATTAAAAATTCTTTTAAACTTAATTGTTCAATATATTTATTTTTAAAATCTTCAGGAACATCAATATATTCTATTTCTTTAGTAATTAAAGTATTTTTATTTTCAATAATATTATATTTTTTTAATATTCCTAAGGAATCTTTTTTAAATAATCCATTAATTAAAAATATTTTTTCATCATTTATATAAATAATAATACAAGCTCCATCAATTTTATCTAATAATTTTTTTTTTCTATAATATAAATCTTTTTGTTCAACAATATTTATATCTTTTATATTTTCAAGTTTATTTTCTTCACAAATTTTAACAACTTCATTTGAAATATATAAATTTGTAGGAATAAAATAAGAATTATAAATATCTAATAATTCATTAAATTCATTCGATTTATTATTATAAAAATCATCATTAATATTAAAAATTTTTAATAAATTATAAATTGAATCACAACCTATATGGAATGATATTTTTGAAAATAAATCATCAATATCTAAAATAAAACCTTCTAAAAATTTTTTATTATTTTTTTTATTTAAACTATTTTCTAATATAGAAATTTTGTTATTTAAATCATTTAACGCATACATTTTTTCAATATAAAATTCCTGATCAACATATTTATTTTTGAATAAAAATTCTAAATGATTTGATAAGTTTGTTAAATTTTTAAAAAAATTATTTAAAATAGTTAAATATTTCTTTTTTTTATTCCCTGGGTTATTTTTAACTTTTAAACTCATTATATATAATAATTATTTTTTTTAAAAAATAAATTAAATTGTTTTAAAATATAAAAGTTAAAAAAATATAGTATATATATTTTAAATGACTAAAAAAAATAATGATAATAAAAAAACAGTTAAAAATACTAAACCAACTAAACCAACTAAACCAACTAAACCAACTAAAATAAATAATGATTCTATTGATAATTTTAATAATGATAAAAAAAATATTTTAAAAATAGTAATTAAAAGAAAATTACTTGAAAAAAAAGAGGATGATACAAATAAAGAAAATGATGATACAAACAATGCAAATGATACAAACAATGCAAATGATACAAATAAAGAAAATGATGATACAAACAATGCAAATGATACAAACAATGCAAATGATACAAACAATGCAAATGATACAAATGATACAAACAATGCAAATGATGCAAATGATACAAATGATGCAAATGATGCAAATGATACAAATGATGCAAATGATGAAAATGATGAAAATAATGATTATATTGAAAATGAAGATTCTATAAATAGTAATAAAGATTTATATAATAAAGAACAAGAACCATGGGATGAAAATAAGTATTTTAATAATTTATTATTTAATAAAGATTTACATGAAATAATTAATGAATCAGAAATAGATGAAGATATAGATGATGATAAAAATAATAAAAAATCAACAAAAAGAAAAAATGATGAAGAAGAATCAAATAAAAAATCAAAAAAAAGAAAAAATGATGAAGAAGAATCAAATAAAAAATCAACGAAACGAAAAAATGATGAAGAAGAATCAAATAAAAATAGAAAAAAACCATTAAAAAAACGAAAAAAAGATGATGAAGGAATAAGTAGAATGTTTAGTATTATTATAGGAGGAAAAGGTTTTCCATTAAATGAACCAACTGAACCTCCATATCCACCACCAGATGATAAAAATGATAATAATGATAATAAAGAAAATTTTTATGGTTATTTTAAAGAGACAGAAGAATTATTACCTATTAATAAAAAAATAGAAAATTTACAAGATCTAATTGAACTTGGAGAAAGTTATGATAGTAATGATAAAAATAGATATGTTATAAATATGAAAGCATTACATAAATGTGTTCAGCCATTAAAAGAGTTAAATAATTTTATTGGAATGAAAAATATTAAAGAAATGGTTATGGATTTAATATTTTTAAGATTACAAAATATTGAAGATGATTTAGAAAAAGAAATGTGGCATTTAGTAGTTCAAGGAAGTCCAGGTTGTGGAAAAACAGAAGTAAGTAGAGTCATTGGAAAATTATATTATGGTTTAGGAATAGTTGATAAAGATACTTTTATGCAAGTAAAAAGATCGCAATTAATAGGAAAATGGTGTGGTCATACAGCAGCACAAACACAAGAAATTTTTGATGAAGCTGAAGGAGGAGTTTTATTTATTGATGAAGCATATAGTCTAGGAAACCCTGAAAAAAGAGATACATTTACAAAAGAATGCATTGATACAATTAATCAAAATTTAACTGAAAAGAAAAAGACTGTTGTTATTATAGCAGGTTATAAAGAACAATTAGATGAATCTTTTTTTTCATATAATCCTGGATTAGCAAGAAGATTTAAAATGAGATTATCAGTTGATAATTATATACCATCGGATTTAAGATTAATTTATTTAAAAAAATTAAAAGAAGATAAATGGACTATTTTTGATAATGATGAAGTCAATCAAATACCTGTTCATTTTTTTGAAAAAAATAAAGATTTATTCAAATTTAATGGAGGAGATATGGAAAATTTATGGTCAATAACAAAAATGGTTCATGCACGAAGAATATTTGGTAAAGAAAATAGTATATTAAAAAAAATAACAAAAGAAGATTTAGAAAATGCTTTAAATAAATATCAAGAAAATGATGAAGTTAAAAATAGAGAAAATAATGATTTAAAAAATTATTTAATGAATACAATGTATTGTTAAAACAATGGATTTTCAATGAATACAATGTATTGTTAAAACAATGTATTGTTAAAACAATGTATTGTTAAAACAATGTATTGTTAAAACAATGGATTTTCAATGAATACAATGGATTGTTAAAACAATGTATTGTTAAAATAAAAAATCTAAATTCCAGAAATATCAATTTCATTTTCATCATTAACCACCTCATTAGTAAATTCTATGTTGTTATCCTCTTCGTTATTACTTACTTGGACATTTATATAATCTTCTTTAACTAATTTTTGAATTTCACTTGGATTATATTGATATAATATGTCACATTTATCTTCAAAATCTCTTTTACTAACTTTAATTATTGAATCAATTATTATTCTTCCTTGACGACGCGATGCTGTTCTTGATAAATGTGCCAGCATTTCTTCATTTTTTAATCCTGTATCAGAAATAAATTGCACATTAAAACGACAACCACCATAAACTTTAATTACTTTAGCTATATGAGAATTTTCTTCTTTATTAGGATAAGGAATATCTTTTGCTTGAGTATTATGTGAATCTTTATTAGACTTTTTTTTTGCTTTATTACCACCTTTCAAATTACGAGGCATGTTTAAAATTTAATATAATAAATATATACTTTTTATTAAATTTTATTGTTTAAATCATTTTTTTTTAAAAATATATTTTATATATTTTATACATTTAAATATATAAAATATATTATTTTAATAATTAAATAATTAAATAATATATGTGCTTTTCAGAAAATATTTCATTATTCATAGGAACAATAGGAATTTTATCTGGTATTTATTTTTATAAAAAAAATATTTATGCATCCATTGGAATAGCTTATTTCGCACTTATGGAAATTATACAATATTTTCAATATAAAGTAATAAATAAATGTAATAATAAATATAATAAATTTTTAACAAATTTAGGATACATACATATATGTTTTCAACCATTATTTTTTAATTTATGGTTATTCGCATTTACTAAAAAACCAAATTTTATATTTATTTATATGTCATTTTTTGCTGCTTTATTATTATTAAGTCGTTTATTTTTTGTTAAAGACCATGAATTATGTGATGGAAATAACGAACCTTTATGTGGAAAAAAAACATGTGCTTTTTCAGGAAATAAACATATAGCATGGAATATAAGATTAAGAGCACCAGGTAAAAATTGGTTCACTCCAAGTATTGGATTACATTTTTTTATGTGGGTTATACCAGTTTTAACAATTTATCAATTTAAACCTATTTTAGCATTATTACTAACAGGACCTTACTTAGGTTATTTATTAACAAATAATATACATGAACAACCTGCAATATGGTGTTATACAATAATTGGACAAATGTTAATCACTTATTTTTTGATAAAATAAAATTTATACTTTTTTTTAATTTAAAAAAAAATTAAATTTATTTAAAGAAATGAGACTCTTATAAATTATAATTAGAGTCTATGTGTTCAATACCACTATCAGTTATAAATTTAAGAATTAATAAAGAGACGGCAATAGCCGCTAATCAAACATATATAAATAAAAATCCTGATTTTCAAAGAGAATATGAAGCTTGGGACGATAAATTAAAAACAAGATTTATAGAAACAATTTTAATTGGAAGATATATGAATCCAATTTGGACTATTTTTAATCCTGAAGAAAATAGTGAAGAAGTTTTGGATGGAATGCATCGATTAACTACTGCATTAGATTATTTTAATGATAAATTCAAATTAAATTCAAAATATTTCACAGATGAAATTAGAGGAAATCAATATGATAAAAAATATTTTAAAGATTTAAGTAAAGACGACCAACAAAAAATAAGAAATTATAATTTTATATTTAATCATTTAGATTCAACCTATAGAACTGATGTAAATAAGCGTCGTGATCAATACGAAATATTAAATAGGTCAAGTAAAACATTAAATGATTATGAATTTAATAAAGTTTTATATGGTAAAATTTTTGATAGTATAACAATAAATAAGGACGAATTAAATAAATTATTTTTTAATATGGATGATAAAAGAGGTGAATTACAAACTGAAATTATAGATATTTTTGTATTATCAACAGAATTACCAAATTCATGGTCATCTATTGCTACATTACGTAATAATTTTTATGAAGAAAAACTTGGAAATACACAAATATTAGTGGAAAAATATTTAGAAGAAAATGAAGAACAAATTAAAAATAAAATAAGTATGATAAAAAAAATAATATCAACTTTGAAGGATAATAAATTTTTTAGTGTAAATAAAAAATTATTTAAAAAATATTATGTACCATATAAATTTATTATAAGTCGTTTATCATATAAATTTAAAAATGATATTTCATTATTTAATAAAAATATAATAGAAATTATTGAAATATTAAAAAAAGAAGTAACAGAAATTGAAATAGCAGAAAAATTAGAATGTAAAACAAGGAATGCTCAATTTCAGAAAAAATTAATAGATTTAATTGATACTATAATAAATAATATTTATGAAAAAAATAATGATAAAAGACTATTTTCTAAAAAACAAATAGAATCAAAATTAAAAGAACAAAATAATGTATGTGCATTATGTAAAATAAGTAAAGAAAATTATCACGGGGATCATATTATTCCTTGGTCAAAAGGAGGTAAAACCGAGTATAATAATTTACAAGTTTTATGTATTTTTTGTAATCAAAGTAAATCAAATAATTAAATCAAATAATTAAATTATTTTTTTTAAATATGAAATAAATTTAATAAAATAATTATAATAATTACTAAAATAAAAACTATAATGTATTTTTTATTTATTATATTTTTTTCTGATTCATTAGTTTCTTGATTACTAAAATATTCATTAAACACAGGTTTGCATAAAATTTTTATTTTTCCGTCATTTTCACATTGTTGAATATTTAAATGATTATTATAATTTGCAAATATATATTCTTGTCCTACATTATTTTTACAAATTTGATTATAATTAGTAAGGAGGTCATTAAAATGATTATAATTTTGATTGGTAAAACAATTTGTATATTTATCTGTATTTAAATGAAAATCATTATGTTTTTTTTTCTTTAAGTTAATATTTTCATTATTTTCACTTAAAGTTTTATTTAAAGTTTTATTTTCTTTCTCATATAATAATTTTAAATCAGCATTTTCTAATTGTTCTTTATTTATTGTATAAATATCATAATCTTTGTTTTTATTAGACCCTAAATGTATTTCATCATAAAAATTACATTTAGTAGGTTCTTCAAAATAAGTTACTGAATTACATTCATTAGTATTTAAACATAAATTCATACATTTATCAATATTTTCTACATTACTTTTTTTTATTAAACCATTAGATGCCATATTAAAATGATTAAGCTCATTAAAATAAAATTTATTATTATTTTGTTGATTTAACCGTGCATTTTTTTGCTTTTTATTTTTGATAAATTTTTTAATAGTATAGTGATTTAAATCATTTGAAAATTTTTGAGAAGGTTTAGAATTTTTGTATAAATGGCATAAATTATTTTTTCCATAAAAATGAAAACCAGCTTTTTTATTTTGTATAGAATATTTTTTACAATAATCTAAATCTTTATTGATTAAAGAATAAGATGGTTTTTTTAAGGAAAATTTATTTTTATTAAAAATATAATCATTTATTTCATTATTCATATTAGAATTTATATTAGAATTTATATTATTTATATTAGAATTCATAATATCCATATTATTAAATAATATTAATTTATAAAAATTAAATTATCTAATTTAAATATAATGCTTACTACTTATCAACTTAGTGAATTATTAATAGGAACAATGATATTTTTAATGGCGTATATAGGATATAAGTTTTTTTCTAAAGAAGAATCCAAATATTATTATAATGATTTAGCATTAACAACTTTTTTCTTTGCATTAATCTTATATTTTAGATATTTATTAATTAATTATTATATATTACAATCTCAAAATTTTTCATCTAATATAATAATAGATGATTAATATAATTGTTTATATAGCTTTTATAATTTTATTTATAATTTTTCAATATTCCACATTTACAAAATTAACTTTATTTCAATTTTCTGAAATGATATTTGGTTCTTTCTTTATTATTATATTTTTTGGATTATTTGGAGCATTACTTTCATTAAATAAAGAATTAACAAATTTATCAATATATGGTGCAACATTTTACATGATTTGGTACTATGTTACCAAAAAAATAGTAAATGGAATGAATAGTGATAAAAATGGAGTTATTTATTTTAACTAATTTTAATCAACAAAACAAATAAATATTTTCTATTTAAATAATAATGAATTATTTAAATTTATCTTCAATTCAAAAGTATGATATATTTTTTACAACAATATTATTTTCTATTTTTATTCTTACTTTAAAACCACTTATTTTAACCGGAAAAATTATTAGTAGAGATATTATTGCTTTTAGTTTAATATTTTTTTGCTTTATGGGTTTAACAACTATTTTAACTAATTCTATTAGTTTTAGCAGAATATTTAATAAATTGCAAAGCGAAAACATTTAAATTCAAAATATTTAATAAATATTTAATAAATATTTAAAAATAAAAAAAAATTAAATATAAAATAATAATATGAAAATAAAAATTATTACTATAGAAAAATTTGATGAATTTAAAGAATTTTTTGATAATGAAACATTAGATTATATAATAATAAACATATCTGCATCATGGTGCAAACCATGTAATGAAATCAAAGAAGAATTAAATGAATTTATAAACAATGTAGAAATAAATTCAAATTTAAACGCAGTTTTTTTAAGAATAGATTATGATTTATTGGAAGAAGACCAAGATTTTCAAAAATATTTTAAACCAAATAAAATACCATATTTTTATATTTATAAAAATAAAATATTAATAACCGAATTTCAAAGTGCAAATATGGAAACTATAAAAAATAATGTAACATCTGAATTTTTAAAAAAAAATAATAATATTTTTGATTTAACATGTGATTTTTGATTAAAAAACATTTAGTTACTTACCTAATTAAATTATTTATTTAATTAGATATGAAAATAAAATATATGAAATAAAAGTAAGCATGAGTAATAATAATGAATTAAAAAAAAAAGGAAATAAAAAAAATAAAAAGTTTTTAATAAATGAGCAAGATTTTATGGAAGATGAATGTATAAGCATTGAATATTTTAAGAATAATAAATGTTATCAATATTATTCCACTAAAGAAAAAAAAAATATAAATGATAAATTTTCAATACCAAGAAATCTTTCTCAAAAAAAACTATTTAATTATTTAAAAAACCCTTCTTATAGAATTATCATTGCTTCAGGACCCGCCGGTACAGGTAAAACTCTTTTTTCAGTTGAAGAAGGTATTAAAAAATTTTTAGAAGGACAAATAGAAAAAATTATTTTTACTAGACCATCCATAAGCGTTGATGAAAATATAGGTTTCCTACCAGGAACATTAGAAGAAAAAATGGCTCCATGGATGCGTCCATTATTTGATGTCATACATAATTTTATTAATCCAAAAGACCTTGAAAAATTAATTGAAGAAAAAATATTTGAAATTTGTCCATTGGGATTTATGAGAGGAAGAACATTTAAAAATTGTTGGATAGTTGCGGATGAAATGCAAAACAGTACAATATCACAAATGAAAATGTTATGCACAAGAATTGGTGAAAACAGTAAATTGGTCATTACAGGTGATTTAGAACAAAATGATATTAAAGGTAAAAATGGTTTAGATGATTTCCTTGATAAAATAAGAGGTCGTCGTTCAAGTTCAATAAATTCTGTTGAATTTAAAGATGATGATATTGAAAGAGAAGAAGTAGTTAAAGAAGTATTGGATATTTATAAAACAAATACTATTCCTTATTTACATTCAGATGAAAATTCAAATAGTGAAAATAGTAGTATTGATGAAGAATTAATAAATGATGAAATTGAGCAAGTATGTGAATTCCAAAAATTATAAACATGCATTTATCATATCAATTATAAACATCTATTTATCATAACAATTATAAACATCTATTTATCATAGCAATTATAAACATGCATTTATCATAACAATTATAAACATCTATTTATCATAGCAATTATAAACATGCATTTATCATAACAAATATTAATTTTTTTATAGATTCTTCAATATTATCAAAATCTTCATTTTTATTTTCTTTAATTTCTCCTAAAAAATAATGTTTTAATATACTAACATATTTTGGCAAATCATTTAAAATTTTAAATAAATGTTCAACCATTTCAATATTATATAATTTTTTTAAAATATTTTTCAAAAATTTCTTTTTATAAAAAACATTGACAAAATAAGATATTATCAATAGATTTAAAAATTTTATACAATCTTTATTTTCATAGTCATTTATCCAATCTAATTCATCAACATATTCACAATCCCAATCTATTAATTTTACATCTATTTTTCCACTAGAATCTACATCAATAACAATATTTTCCGGTTTAATATCATAATAAACATAATTTATTTGAATTAATTTTTCAAATATTTCAATTAATTTATTTCCAACGCATTCCATTAAATCACCATAATCTTTATAATAACCATATTTGTCTTGAATATGTAAAAATTCATGATTCTTAAAAAACATATCTAATGACATTGTACAAGCTTCCATAATCATATATCTATGAATAAAACCATTAATATTTATATTTCCAAAATAGTATACATTCGGACTTAACTTATTTTTTATTGCTTTTACTATTATTTGCTCACTTAATTTTTGAGTTTCTACATTAATATATTTATTTTTTTTTTCAAAATCTTTTAAATCTTCTAAATAAATATTTTCTAATTCGCTGTTTATATTTAATATTTTTCGACTAATTCGCAATATAAAACGCTTATTTTTATATATTTTATTAAAACCTCCTTTTCCATAAAAATCATTTTCTTCAAATTTAAATTTTTTAAAAACATCAACTATTTTATCAACAAAATTATAATGAATCGGATTCTTACGAGGTTTTATATTTTTATAAGTATTTAGTTTATTAATATCTATAATCCGTAAGTCATTTGTACTTAGCCATTTAGAATTCATACATTTATTCTTTACTATAAAATTAAATTTTAAATTAATTTAATTATAATTCATTAAAAAAATTAAAAAATATTTTTAAATTTGCACTACTTTTACATTTAATTGATCGCAAAAATATAATACCAATTCATCATTTTTATAATCATGTATATATTTAATTTCACTAATTCCACCTGTAAGCATCAAACGAGTACAAATTATGCAAGGATAATGTGTAATATATGCAATACAACCATTACATGAAACTCCGCGCTTAGCACAATCAATTAATGCATTTTGTTCTGCATGAACAGTTGCTTGTTCATGATCATTCCTAATTACACTTTTATGAATACATCCAGGTAAAAATCCATTATAACCTTGACTAATAATTCTATTATCTTTTACTAATAAACAACCTACTTTAAGACGATTACATGAAGAACGTTTTGATGTTACATTTACAATTTCACGAAAATAAGAATCCCATGAAGGTCTATTTTCATTCAAAAAATCCATAATAATTGTAAGAAAAAATTTATAAATATTAAACATAATACAAATTTTTTAAATTTTAAATCAATAACCTACTTAAAAATTAGCTTACTATAAATATGTATAAGCATGGATTATTTTTCTATTATTGACAATATTTTAAAAAAAAATATAAATAATTATTTATATGTAGAAAATTTATATGAAAATTTTGTGAAACAAGAAGAAAAATCGAAAAAAATAAAAAAAAATCAAGATATTTATTCTGAATATATTTCCGAATATATATTTTTATTACATATAACAACTTATCATAATAGTGATTATGATATAAAAATTATAAAAGGAACAAATAATATTGTTTATATCGGATTATTTGAATTTGATTATGAAGAAGTTGATTCTAGAAATGATGAAGTTGATTCTAGCAATGATGAAGTTGATTCTAGCAATGATGAAGTTGAAGAACAAACAGAAAATATTAGTTATGAAAGAACGGAAGATGAATCAATAGAAACAAATAATTCTGAATATATATCATCTGATGAAGATGACAATAGTGAAACAGAAGATGAAAATATCAATGATGATGATTCAGAATATTTTCCGTCAGAAGATGAGTCTGACCAAACAGAAGAAGACATCTTAATTTCAAAAATAAGTATAATTCAATTAATCAAATATATAATAAATACAAAAAATATTGAATTAATTAATTTATTATTGAATTATAATGATAATAGTACAAACATATTACACATAATATTAGAAAATAATATGTATAATGAACTAGATAAAATAGTAACATTAAATAATTTAGATTTGTTAAATGAAAAAGATTTATATAATAATTACCCAATTGATTATGCAAATGAAAAATCATTGAGAATTATTTTAAATAAAAACATATTAATGAATATGGATTTACATAATAATATAGAAACATTAAATAAAGAAAAAAATTGTTTAAAAAATGATGTACATTTATTTTATATATTAATAAATTTTGGTGCATTAATGTTTAGTCTTTATCATTTATTATTTGATGATAGATATAAATATATAAAATACATGTATTAAATAAAAAAATGAATTTTAATTAAAAACGATTACATAAAATAAACCATGACAATCATTCGTTTTATTAGCTTAATTAATGAAAGTAATCCTAAATTAGTTTATGTAGATGAAGAATTAATTATTGAAAAATTCCCTGTATTAGGAAATTTATTAAATTTAAAAGGAATCTTTAATGATGTACCTGAAATGAAAGATAATTCTTATTTATTTTTTAAAGATTTACATGTTAAATCGATTATATTTATATTTAAATATTTAAGTACAAATATAGAAAATAAAGAAGAATTTAATAATTTATTAGCTTACATAAAAAAATTAAGTTTTGATGAATTTAATGATGCCATTGAAACATGTGAGCCATTAGCTTTATTTATTCCAGAAAATTTATATAAATTAGCATATAAACCACCATTAAATAAATCTGAAGATATTTACAATGAATATCAATTTTTTGAATATATAATGGATTATAGTATGGATAAAGAACGTAGTCATAAAATATTAATTGATTATTTAAATAATGAATGGGTTATTGTAGAACAAAATTTTAATCCCAATCAAAAAACGAATATTATTTTACGTAAAAAAATATAATCTAAGTAAATTATAAAATGAATACACCAACGGGAACACCAACGGGAACACCAACGGGAACACCAACGGGAACACCAACGGGAACACCAACGGGAACACCAACGGGAACACCAACGTGAACACCAACGGGAACACCAACGGGAACACCAGTAAAAAGAAATAGTTCAAAATATTATCATAGAACTTTAAAAAAAAAGAAATTAGGTCCAAATGTAAATCAAGCAATTAATAATTTAAATAGTTTAAATAGTTTAAATAGTCATTTAAAAGAATTTAAAAATAAATTAAATAGTCATAGTTTAGAAACAAACACAAGAAATAGTGGAGTAAGTTTAGAAAACAGAATTTATATTGATGAATCTAATAATAAAGTTTATAAAGTTGCTCCTTGGAGTAAAATTAAAAATGAATATTTATCATATTCATTATTAAATAAATCAGTTAGAAATGAATCAGTTAGAAATGAATCAGAAAAATATGAACATTTTCCTCAAATGTATTCATGTACAATTATTCCTGGAACAAAATATGCATTATTAGTTATTGAATATAAATCTGATTTAGTAGATATACAAAATAATTTTAGAAAACAAGGAATAATAAGTTTAAATAATTTTAATAAAGATCCATTAGTAATAGATGGAAAACAATTTTTAAAAAAAGCAGGAATAGTACATAATGATTTAGAAGGAAATATTTTTAGATACAAAAAAAATAATAAAGATACATTTTATTTAATTGATTTTGAATCTGTTATTTTTTTAAATAAAAATAATAGTAAATCTAATTTAGGATTAGAATTAAATGCTAATATAATAAAAAAATATAAATCAGATACAAATAATAATACTAGACCTGGTCCTGGTCTTTTAAAATAAAAACATTAAATAAAATAAAAAACTTAAAATATAAATAATATAAGACATATATGAATCAAACAAAATTAAAATATTTTGATTTATAAAAAAACAAAATATAATAGCATTTAATCCACTAAAATAATGACACAAAAATAATTTTATTAAAATTTCAAGCATCATATAACCATTATATTAAATAAATAATAATTCTTTATATATTAAAATATATATTATTTAATAATCCAATTACTGATTTTTTATTATGTAACTTATAAATAATCATAAATATCTATTTCTTTTCTTTTGGTAATAAATATTTTTTAAATTTAGTCATTTGATTATAAGTATTTGATACCGTCACTTCACTAGTATGACAATGATCAGCAATTTCCTTTTTAGAAAACCCCAATTCATAATTTTGACTCATAAAATATATACATCCAACAGCAATAGATTTTGGATTATTTTCCTGACATATTCCAAATTTATCTACTTGTCCTGATATAATGGCTCCAATTTTAATATATTTTTCATCTAAATCCATTAATGAACAAAAACGCTCTATTAAATCTTTAGGCTCAATAGGTCGCATGTTTTTAACATAATTTTTATCTTTCGAAAACATTAATTCAGCAAATTCATTACATCCTTTTGACAATTTTTTAGATTTAATATCAAACAGTTTTGCAACTTCTTCATTTGAACGAATCAAACCATTATCTTTCAAAGCATTAAAAAAACATGCAGCTATTAAACTTTCTCTACTTGTTCCTCTTTTAATATAATCCTTTGATATTATTTGATACATTTTCATAGTAGCATCAATAATCGATTGAGGAACATTTCCAATATTTGCCTTTGTTGCAATTTTATTTAATATAGATATCATACTTTTTTCTTTGTAAGTCAATCCATTCCAACTATTCAATTTTCTATAAATTTCAAATCCATGTCCCAATATAACAGTACTTAAACTTGATTCACTTATAATTTGATTATTAGGCATTCCACATCTATTTGGGTCACTACTTCTTTTATTATCATCACTTCCATAGAATCTCCATTCTGGATTATAATCAATAATCCGACTGTTTTCACTTCCACAACTTGTACAAACAATCATTTCTCCATCATTCATTAATGTATCAATTTCACTACAATATTCACAATTATTTTTTTGTTTTTTACTTGTATTTGTATTTGTATTTGTATTTGTATTTGTATTTGTATTTGTATTTGTATTTGTATTTGTATTTGTATTTGTATTTGTATTTGTATTTGTATTTGTATTTGTATTTGTATTTGT
>Ga0115558_1000277_pt1 | contig 35165 bp, 34 predicted proteins | sample COGITO_mtgs_1104_4_FD_87279 | JGI IMG/M metagenome (GOLD analysis project Ga0115558, IMG submission 87279) | Pelagic marine microbial communities from North Sea - COGITO_mtgs_110426 | ecosystem: Environmental > Aquatic > Marine > Epipelagic | place: Germany:Helgoland, sampling site Kabeltonne... | reverse complement strand
ACAGCACTAAACTCTTCAGCTGTTCCACTTATTTCAGAAACTTCAACATTTTCAGAATTTGCTGTAATTTTAAGGCTAAACTGACTTAATTCTTTAGCTACTTTTTGTTCTTCATTATCATTAAAAGAAGGAATTTCACCATTCGTAGATGTAAAGTTATTATCCCAAACGTTTTTTAACTTTAAGTACGCACTTACAACAGTACTTACAACATTATCTGAAGAGTTTTCATCTTCTATATTTAAAGTTCTATATGTTGGCTTAATACTAAACGCTAAGGATGTTTTATTTGCTATTTCTGATGCTTTTATATTTGTGCCTTTGAAGTTTCTTATAAAGTTATCTATAGCGATAAAAGTAGTTTCAGATAAGTAATTTTGAGCAAAATAAGCAATACCAAACATTTCATATAAAAGAACAGCTACTTTACTTAATAAAATACTTTTTTTACCTGCTAAAATACTTAAACCTACTTCAATACCAACAGTGATACCAACTATAACACCAGCTGTGGCAGAAACTTTTGTGAGAGCTGCAGCACCCAAAACTTTCGATGCATTAAAGAAAAAACATGATGCATCGCAATTTTTAAGTTTTCCATTACCTTTTCCGCTATAAATTAAATCTTCTTGGCCTAAACTAGATGCTAATTCGTCTAGAATAGCGGAGTTATTTTCTATAAATTTTGCGGCAACAATTTTCTCGGCATCAGATAAATTATTGAAATCGTTAATTGCGCTATCAATATTTGCTTTAATGGTTGATAAATCTTGAGAAATATTTGCTTGTGAAAATAAGTCTATAGTGTTATTGATTTCTTCCACATAATCTCCTACAAAATTATTTAAAACATTTATTGGCGTATCTAATAATTCTGTTTTGGTAATGTTAAAATCTATAGTGTTTTCAGCAAAATCTAGAGCGAGATTGTATTTTCCAGATTCAATGTCAACAGGAACAATAAATGAGAGAGTAGCATCATCTATTCTACTCAAAACAAGATCTAAATTACCAAGTTTTGAATTGTAAGTATTTTGATTTAATGTAAAATTTTCTACTATAATAGTTCCTATTTGAGCGTCCTTTAGGTTGATGTTTTCTGCAGAAATTATAGCTTCTTTAATTTCTTCTTCAATTATTTCTGGCTCATTATCATCTCCACCACAACCATTTAATAAAAAGAAAGTTAAAAATGATAATATTAAAATTTTAAAATTTGATTTCATAACATTGAATTTAAAGAACAAAAATAAAAGAAATAGTTAGAATAGAAGTACTTAGTTTTAGGTATATTAAAGTAAGAAGTGAATTAAGTACTTTTAAAAACACCAACGTTTCTATTATTGGTCATATTACCGAAGAAAACCAAGGAATGAATTTGGTAACAAGAGCTAATTAAGAAATTGAGTTGAAAGCGCAAAGTTGGAATGCTTTGAGAAGTGAGTAAGTTGATTTAAAATTTGCGCTTTTTCAACAATTTTGTTTAACTACTTTGTATAAGAATAGTAGGGCTGAAAACAAACTGTTACTATTCTGTTGAGCCACAAGCCCTTTTTTTGTTTTTACAATTTACATTAATTAAAAACTAAAACAAAAAAAGGGCGACATAGAAAATGCGCCCAATCTTTTGGTAAAATACTTATTGCCCTATTTTTTTATACATTGTTAAGAACAGGCTTTTAACTCGCCATTTTAACCATATTTTCTATCATTTCCGAAACTGCTCCTTGCATAAAAGCTTTAAATTGTTCTTCAGTCATATTTGGGTTTTCCATAAAATCATAGTCCGATGTCCATACAATCATAGATTTGTTTAACCCTAAATCAACTACCTTAAAACTATTTGTAACTTTAGCAGGAACACCTTCAACAATTTGCCAAGTGTAAGTTCTTTGGTTATCATCAAATTTTATGATATTCTCTCTAAATTTTCCTTTTCCATCTGGTGCTGTACATAATCGGCTTCCTCCAACGCCTTTTGGACCTGTCCAATCAACTTTACCAACAAAAGATGATATTTTATCGATATTATCCATTACTCTAATTTGCTCCCAAACCTTATCGGCTGAAAGTTTTACTGTTGATACATAGCTTAAATCTGCCTTACTGTTTTGTGCGTTTGCGCTTAAACTACCTAAAATTAAAAGCGTAGTTACCGTAATTGTTTTGATTAAATTTTTCATTTTTTTTAAGTATTTATAGATTAGTAAAAGAATTGTTCAAGAATTATTTTTTCATTTTTTACTTGATAAACTATAAGCTCGTCAAGTTCTGCTTTGTTGCCGTCTTTCATGGTAAAAGACATTTTATAAGGCAAAGCGATAAAGTCTTTACTGGTAATTGCATCACCAACTTCCAATGCGTGTACTTCTGCAATATTACCTGCCATTACACTATCTTTTTCTTTAATGGCTTTTACTCCAGTTATATCTGGAAAATATGGTGATTGTGGTTCAATATGATTAACATTTTCTTGGTCAAACATGGTATCGTAAATTTCTTCAAATTTTCCTTCTCGTAAAAGTGAAGTGAGCTTTTCGGCTATTTGTACTGTTGTCATAATTATTATTTTTAGGTTTCTGTAGTTTAGATGCATCAATTAAGTAGGTGTTACAAAACTTAAGCTACTGCTTTCAATTTTCTACTATTCTTTTTGTTGTCTTTAAGTTTTTCAGGTGATGGTTTACCATTCTCCACATAATATTTAAAATCTGAAAGCGCCTGACCCAATCCTTTTTTAAGATTCATTTTCATCATAGGCCCCATTATTAATCCGATAAAACCTCTTGTCTTTCCTACAAAATGCATGGTCACTTTTGTCTTATTAGCACCAATTTTGCTCAAATACCAATTGTTGACTCCTGTTTCTATAAAACCTGGAAAGCCCTCAATGACCTCATAAGATAACTGCTGGTTGGGTTTAAAGACTTTTACTTCTTCCTGTAATTTTCCAAATGATGTATTACAAGCACGATTACTACACATTGCACCACTAATTTTTGGTTGACCGTGAGCTTCTGAATGATAAACGCCTTTTGCCCATTTGTAGGCTTCACCATATTGGTTGCCTAATACTTCCCAGACTTCTGTTATTGTTTTGTTTACTGTAATTTCTTTTTTAACTTCCATTATTCTAAATTTTTAGAGTTCATAGTTTAGATACAGAAAATCAAATGGTGTTACAAAACAAAAAAAGTCTTTTGAGATAAACTCAAAAGACTTTCAATAAGATAGTTTTAGTAGAACTAATTTCGTAGATGTTTCATTAGATCGTCGTCATTTAATAGTTCATTAATTATGGTTTCTTTTCCAAAATCTTCTTTAGCAGGATGATTTCTAAATAGGTTTGTGTACTTGTCATCAATAGTACCTTTTAATTCTGAATGATTTTGAGTAACATAATTTTTTATTTTTTGGGTGGTTTCTATATTAAAAATCATTTCATCTTCATTTAAATAACCACCTTTTCTCAAAGCTTTTGTTTTCTTTGGACAACGACAAGGGTTTGAGGTTTTAACCAACCCACATTTATTATTCATAAAATTATAAAGCTCTTTTCTTGATCTATGCAGTTTTACTCTAAAATTTTGAGGAGAAATTTCGAAAATTTCGGCTCCTAGATTATGGTCAATATTAAAAGTGTCTCCCAATATATAGATTAGCCTTTGCTCCTCAGTAAGACACATTAACATGCCTGACATACAACTAATCTGCATTTCTTTTGAAAACTCTTTGTATTCAATTTCTTCTTCTTTATTTAAGTCTGGATTTGGAATTTCATCGAGTTGTTTACCATATTGTTCAAAAGAAGTGAACTGCCGATTTTTATTTTTTCTTTTAGCTTGTAGAAATTCGTTGACCACAATTCTATACAACCAAGTTGTGAAGGCGCTTTTAAAAGAAAATTTAGAAAGATTAGTAATTACCTTAATAAGGACTTCTTGCGTTAAGTCCTTTGCATCATTTGGATTGTGAGACATTTTCCAAGCAACATTGTAGATAAAAGGTTGGTGCTTTTTTATCAGTTTGTCAAGCGCAGTTCGGTCTCCGTTTAATGAATTTTTCACTAAATCAAAGTCCTTATTTTTTGAGTCTATTTTTTCAAGTGGATTATACATCTTGCTTTCGTTTATTATTTAGATGCATATTTTTAAAAGATGTTACAATGTTTTTTAGAATGTACCTAAAGTTACACTGATATGACGTCCGTTTTAATAACTTATATCAGAAGTTAAACGAAGTTAGCTGTTTTTTTTTCAGAAAATCAAGTGTGCTAATTCATTTGAGAATTATAAAAAGCAAATGAATTCAAATTGATAAAATTCTAAATCCCTTCAACAAACTCCAAAAAAACATCTTTATGTTTTTCCAAATCTAAATCTGGAGAAACAGAAACTCTGGCAATATAATCTTTGTCACCTTCTTTTGTAGTTCCTTGAGTTGAGGTTGCAGGAATTGTCCAATAACAACCTTTTAATTGCCCATAACTTACACAATATTTGCTTTCATTAGGGATTTTGGTAATCATTAAATTAATTAATTTATGATTCAGTTTTCGCTTATAAGCCTCTTTTTCTTCGGCTGAATTTCCTTTCGTAGGCAAATCCAACGAAAAAACAGAAGGTGTAAATCCTTGTTTTGCTAAATCTTCTGAAACAAAATTAATTTTTGCTTCTGGCAATATTTTGTGGATAAAATCTACAAATTCACGCGTGTTTTTATAGGCATCAGCAATTCGCTGATTCATAGAAGGCAATTGATTGGCTAAAATTTCAAATTGCTCATTGGTAGCTTCATTATCACAAAGATTCAAATGAAGTTCTATTTTTTCTATTAAGTCTGCAGTTTTATTATTTCCAACAACATAACCAGCAGTACATTTTCCACCACTTGGAAATTTAGATCCGCTCGCGTAAGAAATAGCGCTAACAGTAGATAAAATTTCACCTTCACCTAAAAAATGATAATTTGGACAAAATGTTTGGTCTAAAATAAAAACAGCATCAATAGCATTTTCGCCAGTTGATGTTTTTCTTTTTTTACTTAATGCTTCTTTTAATTTTTGCAAATCTGGAACTTCAACTCTAGGATTTGTTGGAATTTCTGCAATTATAAAAGGAACAGCATCTTGGTTAGCAATTTTGTCTAGAACAGTGTTGATGCTTTTTACCATATTATTTTTACCATCTACAGGTAAATCAACTACTTCAACGTTATTATCACATTCAGCAACTCTTCTTGCTTGGTCATTTGTGCCTCCATAACAATTTGGTGGAACAATAAATTTAATGGCTTTTCCTGGGTGATTTTCTTGCGCAAAATGAATTGAACCCATCATAATTGCATATTGAATGGACAATCCACTTGAACCAACCAAAGGTTTTAATTCTGTTTCTGTAATTTTTGATATTGAATTTAGAACGCTTTCTTTGTTTTGTTGTCGATTATTTTTTTGAAGGTTAGAAGAAATAATTTTTGTTAAAAAATGTAAAGCACTTAAAGAATCTGAAGGCGTCATTGCAATGGTTTCTCTTCTTCTTACGTGCTGAATATCTGAAATATACCTTTCGTTTTCTTTTCCGTTGATTAATAAAACGCTTCCCAATTGTTGATGAATATTTACATAAAAATCTATGTTATTATTTAACTCAACTTCAGCAATTTCATTTTCTAAATTGATAAAAATTGTACTTCCATTAAATTTGGAAACTGTTTCTTCTTTGCTGACTTTTCTCACTTCAAATTGATAACCATAAACCGTTTTAAGAAGCTCTTCATTAAAAGATGCTGGTAATTTTTCTGTATAAAGAATTTGAGTGTTTTTATTTTCTAATAAGTTAGTTCTTAAGATTGCTAAAAGCGGAATTGTTTCAGAAGAAAAACTAATTACACTTTCTGATTTTAGTGCATTCAAATTTGCAATTCCCCATTCTAAAACACAAGATAATGGATGGCCTAAACGAATATAATCGTAAGCTGTTGGTAATTTTTCTAGTGCGTTTTTTTCAAAATTATTAGCGATATATAAATCTTCAAACTGATTTAAAAATTCAACTTTTGCTAGTTCTTCATTATAAATATCCAATCTATGTGTTGTTAAATGTAACCAGTTTTCTGGCATGTTTTCTAACACGTTTTTAATATAATTTAGCAATTTGCTCTTCTTCATAATTCACTTTTTAAATAGTGTTGTAAGTTACGTTAATTCGGTTTTTTAGAAAAGTTAAACACGTTAATTACTTCTTATATTTTTTAAATAAAAATTTAAAATCAAAAGATTAAATCTTATTCAAAATCTATCTGCTGAATATTTTTTGCCACTTCAATTCGTTTGTAAATAGAATCGATAATTAGGTCATACAAGCCGTCTTTTAGCTCATTATCTTCTATGCCAACATCTATATTTGGGTTGTCATTTACCTCTACAATGTATACTTTGTCGCCAATCATTTTTAAATCTACGCCATACAAACCATCACCAATTAAACCTGCCGCTTTTATTGCTGTTTTTACCACAATTTTTGGTGCTTTTTCTATTGGTAATGTTTCCCAATCTCCAGCATTTTCTTCATCTCCATCTTTCCAGTTGTAAATTTGCCAGTGATCTTTAGACATATAATATTTACAGGCAAAGATTGGTTTGTTATCTATAATTCCTATTCGCCAATCAAAATCTGAGTATAGAAACTGCTGGCAAACAATCATATCTGATTTTTTAAACAATTTATCCAATGCAACAATTGCCTCTTCTTTGTTTTCAACTTTTGTCATTCCCAAAGAAAATGCGCTGTCTGGTTGTTTTAAAACTAACGGAAACGTCATGGAGTCTAACACTTCTTTTTGAAACAAGTTTTTAGTAAAAATTACTGTTTCTGGTGTTAAGATTTTATTGTTTTTAAAAATTTCATTCTGATAAATTTTATTAGAACATTTCATAATCGACCAAGGATCGTCAACCACCACCAAACCTTCTGAATAGGCAATCCTTGAAAACTCGTAAGTATAATCGTTTACGTTTGTAGTTTCTCTAATGAAAAGTGCATCAAATTCGTTGATTTTATTTACATCTGCTCTGGCAATAAACTCTAAATACAACCCTTTTTTATTCGCTGCTTTTTTAAATTTTTGCAATGCTTTTGGGCAAGAAGGAGGTGTTTTTTCATCAGGATTTACCAATACTGCAATGTCATATTTGTAATTTTTTAGTTTCGATTTTTCGAAACGTTTTTTATTGAAATATTTTTTTGCAGAAGCATTAACTATGTCAACATTGTCATCTGTAATTTTTTCTAATGTAAGTACTTTCATGTTTTTGATAATCCAAGAATCAGACTTTACAAAAGTGACTTCAAAAAGTGGTGCTTCAAACAACTGAAACAGTCTCGAAGCTAAATTATCAAGCTTTTTTTTGTTGGAAAATCCAAAATAAACGCGCAACGTAAAAGTGGTTTCTGTAACTTTTTCCAATGAAGAATTTATAATTTCAACCAAATCAAAAGCAACAGAATTTATAACGCCTTTAATCTTAAAATCTCTTATAGTTGTTGCGCTTGGAATACTTCTTTGATTCCTTGCAGAAGCTAGTAAAGAAACATAATATCCATAACTTTGATACTTATAAGAACTACATAAATTAAAAATTCTTATATCTGTTGTAGTGGCATAAACTGCATTGCTAATGTATTCTTTTACCGAAATTACTTTCGCATTTACATCATCAAAAGTCCATTTAGTTGGCTGATTGATCACAATAACGTTAGATATTTTTTTGTGTGCAGGAATTGTATTTGTTTTTAGCTCCATTTTATAGGCGTCTTTGCCAGTTGAATAATAATCTTTAATTGTTTTTGTAATAATGAAATCTTTGTTCAAATACCAATTTGTTAGTTTAGTATTTGTTGCACTTACTTCTAAAATAATTCTTTCAAAATTATTTCTATTGGCAAATTCTACAGCATACTTTAATAAAAAATCTCCAATTCCTTTTTTTTGGTGTGAATACAAAATAGCTATGGAATAAATGCGCAATGTTTTGGTATATTTAAATAATGTAATTGCCCCAACAGAAATAGTATTTTCTATTTCTGCAATTAATATTTCTTGAAAATCACTTTGTAAACCATTCTCAATATTTTTTCTTGAGTTTTGTTGAAAAGGCTCAAAAGATTCACTTTCTAATTGTGCTAAAAAAACCAAATCTTTTTTGGTAGATTTTCTAATTGTAATGTTCATAGAATAACTAAATTACAGTGTAAAAATACAGATAAGTTCTAACTTTTAAAGAATTATTTATGCTGTAAAAATTAAATCTAACACATGTTTAAAAAGGTTTTTAAAGTAAGAATTACTTCTTTTTCATTCTCAATATATGACATATGTCCACCAGTTAGAACTACAATTTCTGAAGTTGTTTTTCTGGCTTCTTCCAAAGAAGTTTTATAATCTAAAACAGGATCTTTTTCTCCAGCAATAATTAGTTTCTTAAAATTATTATCAGCTAAAACATGATTTGTATTCGAACGAATTAACATACCTTGTTGTGCTGCAATATAACTTTGTAAAGGGGTTTTTAATGCCTCTTTTTTTACAACGTCAATTTCTTCTTTAAAACGAATTAAATTATCTGATTGAAACAAATTTGCAACAGACATTTTCACTAAAGGTTCATAGTTTTTTTGAGCCATTTCAATCGCTCTTTTTCTAGTTTTTTTTCGTGCTGAAGAATCTTCATTAGAAGTTGAATTTAATAAACATAAGCCCTTTATTTTATTGGGGTTCATTTTGGCAATAGTTAAACAAATATAACCTCCTAAAGAGTGGCCAACCAAAATATATTTACGTAGTTTTAGGTGCTGTAAAACAGCTTTAATACTTTCTGCAAAAAGATCCATAGAATGGACATAACCCAAACAATCTGTTTTTCCATGACCCAACAAATCAATCGTTATTAGTCTATTTTTTTTTGAGATTTCTGGGGTTATACTATCCCATATTGTGGAATTTTCTAAAAAACCATGTAATAAAATTACAGCAGTTCCTTTTCCAACATCAGAAAAAGATATTTTAGTGTTTTTAAAAGTGATTGATTTTTGCATCACACAAAAATATGTATATTTCGACAACCAAGACATAAATTACGATGAACAAAACAAAAGAAATTTGGATTGCAGGTTTTGCACTTTTCTCACTCTTTTTTGGAGCAGGAAATTTAATTTTACCTCCATCTTTGGGTGTAAATTCTGGAGCAGATTGGTGGATTGTTGTCTTGGGTTTTGTACTAACAGCAGTAACCATACCTATTTTGGCAATTTTTGCACATGCAAAATTACAAGGTACTTTGTACGATTTTGGTAAAAAAGTCTCACCGCTTTTTAGTACTGTCTATTGTTTGCTCATTTACTTAATTGCTATTGCAATTCCATCTCCTAGAACAGCTGCAGTAACCCACGAAATGACAGTGCAACCGTTTTTTGAAACGACTCCACTTTTAACAAGTGTTATTTATTTTGTACTTGTTTTTATTTTTGCAATAAATCGTTCCAGAGTTATTGGTTTAATAGGGAAGTTTTTAACACCAATTATTGTTTTAATTTTATTAATAATTATTGGAATTGCTATTTTTAGTTCTCCTGGAATTGTAAATCCATCAACTTTTGAAACTCCTTTTGTAGACGGAATTTTAGAAGGGTATCAAACATTTGATGCAATTGGAGGAGTCGTAGTTGGAGCTGTTATTATTATTTCTTTAAATTATAGTACTCACAATACTTTTGAAGCCAAAAAGAAGCTGATTAGAAAAGCTGGTTTTATTGCAGGAACTGGTTTGTTGTTAATTTATGGTGGGTTAATTTTAAGTGGTTCTTTATTTGGTTCAACCTTTGCAGAAAATGCATCAAGAATCGAAATTTTATCTGGATTAAGTACACAAACATTAGGCAATTTTGGAACTACTTTTTTAAGTGTTTTAGTAGCATTGGCTTGTTTTACAACTGCAGTTGGTATTGTTACAGGAACAGCAGATTATATAAAAGGGATTTGTAACGAATCTAAAACGGCTTATTTTATTACTGCTGCAGTAAGTTCTATAATTGGAATTATTGTAGGAAGTAGAAATGTTGGTTTTATTATAGATATTGCTGTGCCAGCATTAATGTTTTTATATCCAATAACTATTGTATTGATATTATTAAACATTGCTCCAGATAAATTTGCTTCTAAGCTCGTTTTTAGAGGAGTTGTTTTGGTAACGTTTATTTTTAGCATTCCAGATTTTTTAGGATTTGTAATTAATCCAGATTCGCTAACTATTGTAAAAAGATGGATACCTTTTGCCGATTTTAGCTTAGGTTGGGTTTTGCCTGCTTTTTTGGTTTTTATAATATTGAATCTAGTATTCGCTAAAAAAAACAATTAGAAATAGAATTTCTCTAAAATTAAAAAAGTGTAAGTAATTACAACTTACACTTTTATATTATTTTGCTTAGGGGTAATAAGGTTTCAAATAATTTTAAAACGTTATTGCAAAAATCAAATGTAAAATATTTTTCTAAAAGTAAAATTGATGTATGGTAAGAAACTAACGTTCCTTAAGTGCTTTCCGAACTCTACTCAAACTTTCGGTTGTAATTCCTAAAAAAGAAGCAATATGGTAGTTTTTAACATTTTTTTCAATATTAGGATATTTCTTTATAAAATCTAAATAACGTTCTTTTGCGCTTTTTGATAAATTATCTAAAATTCTTCTAAATGAGCTTGCATAACCTCTTTCTAATTTTTTTCTAACAAAAAAATGAATTTTAGGATAACGAATATATATTTCCTCTAAATCTTCTCTAGAGAATTTATACACGACAGCATCTTGAATGCATTGTACATTTAAAACAGATTTTTCTAAAGTAAAGTAAGAAATATAATCTGTAATCCACCAATCTTTAATTGCAAATTGTGTGGTATGTTCTTTACCAGAACTATCTATAAAAAAAGATCTTAAGCAGCCACTAAATATATAAAATTGATGATTTAAAAAAACATCTGGCTTTATAAGAAACTCACCTTTAGTTAAAGTTACTTTTTTAAATTTTTTATTTATAAAATCAATCTCATTTTGGGTAAAAAAAATACCTTTAAAAATTTCTTCTATAATTAATTTTTCAGTCTTCATAAAAAGTAAACTTATTGTCAACTTTCTAAAGATAGTAAAAAAGAAATTTGTTGAAGTATTAATGAAAACTTCAAACTTAAAATTAGATATAATGCCACTATAATTGCTTCTATTGTGGGATGTAATATAAAGTTAACGAAGTTAAAATAAACCAAATTATATCGTAACATAGCACTAATTACGCTCACAAAACCCGTCTACCAATTCAATTTTATCTAAAGTTTTCCAAACTTTATGTGTAAACTCTTTTGGAGAAAATTTAAAAAGAATAGAAGTTTTTCGAGTTTTTTTACAAAAGTGACTTTCTATTTTTACATTTAAAGTAAACCGTTTGTTGGTTGCAAAATGATCGTAAGTTGCTAATTTCCCTTCAAAAAAAGCAGTAGATTTTTTTTGTTGCGTTTTGGAAATTGTTGCAGTTGCTTTTTGATCGATATTGTTGTCTTTTCGAACATCATTTAAACCGTCGAAATATTTTTCTAAATCTTGTTTTAATTGTTTTGCAGTAATATTTTTATCGAAATCAATAGACCAAACATAGGTATAAGACCAGAAAAAAATGTGTTCTGGTGTTCGCCAACCTTTTGGCGGAAAACGGACTTCTGCAATTCCTTTATAATTGATAGTTTTTGCAAAACGAATTGGAAAAGGAAATAGTTCCTTTCCCCAAGTGCTGTCTAATTTTATTAGATTTTCATAATTATCATTTTGTCCAAAACTTAGTAACGAATAGAAAAACAAGAACAATAGTAGTACTTTTTTCATAGTTATATTTTTATTGAAACTTCAAAACCAATAGCATCAGAAATTGCACCGTCTTTAAATTTGCTTTCATAATTTACATTCCATTTTTTTCTATCAATCTTAAAACGAGTTGTCATTTCTTTTTCTTTGTAATCAAATTTTGCTTGAAAGTTGATTGATTTTGTAATTCCTTTTAAGGTTAAATTTGCTTCTAATCTTGCACTTGTTTTATCATTGTATTCTACTTTTGTAATTACTAATTTTGCTAATGGATATTTTTTAACATCAAAAAAGTCTTCGTTTTTTAAATGATCGACCAAACCTTCTTTTCCTTCTTTTTCTTCAATATCGGTATTTGTAATAGAATTCATATCAATAATAAATTCGCCACCAGTAATTACTTCATTTTTTTTGATAAAATAACCTTCTTTAAAATTGATAAAACCATCATGTCCTCCAAAATAGAACGTGTATTCTCCAATCCATTTTATAGTACTTTTATAGATGTTAATTGGTAGCTTTTCTTGTGAAAAAGAAAAGTTGATAGATAGAATTGTGATTGCAATTAATAAGATGCTTTTTTTCATAATTAATGATTTAGATTATTAAAGTTTTAGTTTTTGGTAAAACTATTTCTACATCAGAAAAAAAGTGTCAAAAAAATGTAAAAGAAGTGCAAACAGATGTAAAAATTGACTGAATTGTTGGTTATTTGTAATTATTATGAAGCAAAATAGAAGTGTATCAATTTTATTTTTAGCGATTGTTGTTTTCTTTAGTTGGGGTTTTGCAAATCCACAAAAAGACAAAACAGACTTTTCTGAGCGTGCAAAAATAGCATTAAGAGAAGTTGGAAATCAATTATTGTTATCGAATAAAGATTCTGTTTCTTTAGTTCTACCAATCTTAAAAATTGATGATTTTAAATATCAAATTTCCTTCGAAAAGCCACTTTCATTTGAACCAAATACTTTAGTAGAAATTATAAAAGAGACATTCGAAAAAATAAATTTCCCTAAAAATTACAGAGTTGAGGTAATCGAAATTTCATCAAACGAAGTTGGGTATAGTTATCAAGTAAATGTTGAAAAAGAGAAAACAATTATTCCTTGTACTGGAAGATTTTTACCAGAAAATAAGTATAAAATTGAAGTTAAGTTTTTAGATGTAAAATCCTCATCAAATAATATGTGGTTGTTTTACATTTTTATTCCTTTGATTTTAGGAATTTTTTATAGGAGATTTTATTTAAATAAAAAACCTTCAGAAACCCAAGAAATAACATCAGAAAACGGAACGCATTTAGGAATTTTTCAGTTTTTTCCAGAACAGAATAAATTAGTTAAAAAAGCGATCGAAATTAATCTTTCAAAAAAAGAATGTGAGATTTTATCAATCTTTGTAGCGAACCAAAATCAGATTATAAAAAGAGAAGAACTTACTAAAAAAGTTTGGGAAGATAATGGTGTTTTTGTGGGTAGAAGTTTGGATACTTACATTTCTAAATTGCGCAAAAAATTAAAAGCAGATTCATCAATTAAGCTAAAAAATATTCATGGAGTTGGTTATAAAATGGAAATAAAAAATTAATTTTTATTCATCAATCTTAAAATCACTATTTTTGTAACTCTTTAATAGACAACAATATTTGCTAAACTACTATTCATATCCACATAAAACTTCTCAAAAATGGGTAACTTTTGTTCATGGAGCAGGAGGAAGTAGTTCCATTTGGTACAAACAAGTGCGCGATTTTAAAAAGCATTTTAATGTTTTAATTCTAGATTTACGAGGTCATGGAAATAGCAAACCAAAGTTAAAAGACACCTTTAATCCAAAATATACATTTGATGCAATTACCAATGATATTGTTGAGGTTATTGATTATTTGAAAATTAAAAAATCTCATTTCGTTGGTATTTCTTTAGGAACTATTTTGATTAGAAACTTAGCAGAAAAAAGACCAGATTTAGTAGAAAGTATGATTATGGGTGGCGCAATTATAAAAATGAATTTTCGCTCACAGGTTTTGATGAAAGTTGGGAATATCTTTAAGTCTGTTGTTCCTTATATGATGTTGTACAAACTCTTCGCTTTTATAATTATGCCAAAGAAAAATCATAAAAAATCGAGATTGTTATTTGTAAATGAAGCAAAGAAACTATATCAAAAAGAGTTTTTACGTTGGTTTAAATTAACATCAGAAATTAATCCTTTATTGCGTTTTTTTAGAACAAAAGATATTAATATTCCTACGTTTTATGTGATGGGCGCAGAAGATCATTTGTTTTTACCATCAATAAAAAGGATTGTAAATATTCATAAAACTTCTTCACTTTTTGTGGTTGATAATTGTGGACATGTGGTAAATGTAGAACAGCCAGAACAATTTAACAATCAAACAATTAATTTTATTTCTTCTTTAGGATAATTCTTCCATTTTTCTGGATAACCAATTTCAGTTCTTTATTTTATTCGTTTATATTTACGACATAAAATCAATAAAAATGAATCAAATCATCACTTTCGGAGAAGTTTTAATGCGTATTTCGCCACCTGGAAATAGAAAATTTATGCAATCTAATTCGGTTGAATTCTATTTTGGAGGGACAGAATTAAATGTAGGAATTTCCATCGCAAATTTTGGTGGAAATGTAAAACACATCACTTGTATTTCAGACGATTTTATTGGTAACACAGCAATTGCTTATTTAAATAAATTCGATTTAGATACTTCTGCAATTGTTCGTTCTTCAAGACCTTTAGGAGTTTATTTTTTAGAAGTTGGTGCTGTAATGCGTGCAAGTTCTATTTCTTACAATCGCTCTCTTTCTTCATTTTCAGAAATTGTGCCTTCGATGGTAAATTGGGAGAAATCTTTAGAAAATGGAAAATGGTTTCATTGGACAGGAATTACGCCAGCTTTATGCGAAGGAAGCATGGAAACTTTAAAAGAAGGTTTAAAACTCGCTCGTAAAAAAGGGATGCAAATTTCTGCAGATCCAACTTATAGACAAGGTTTATGGAAATATGGCGAAAACCCAAAAGATGTTTTGTCTGAATTGGTAAAATACTCTACAATTTTTATTGGCGGAATTAATGAAATAAACGAGCTTTTAGATAAAAACTATAGTTATTCTAATGAAGATTTTATGGAAGCAAGTAAAGAATTGATGGAAAAATTTCCTTCGATTGAAAAAGTTTTCGATAAAATTAGGACCTCCATAAATGCTTCTTGGCATAAAATAAGAGCAAGAATGTGGAATGGAAAAGAATTTAGAGAAACAGAAGATTTAGATATTACTCATATTGTAGATAGAATTGGAACTGGAGATGCTTTTGCTGCTGGATTAATTCACGGGTTACAAAATTTTGATGATTATAAAGCAATGCAATTTGCATCTGCTGCTTGTGCCATAAAACACACCTATCAAGGTGATGTAAATTATGCAAACGAAAAAGATGTGATTGCAATACTAGAAGGAAATATTTCAGGACGATTTAATCGATAATTTTTATTAAATTTGTAACCAATGTTTAATGTTGAGTAAGATGGTTATGAAAAATTATTATTCGCTTTCTGAAGTTTCAGATATTTTAGGAAAAAGTAAAGAAACACTTCGACGTTGGGACAAAGAAGGTAAATTAATGGCAGCAAGAGAACCAATAAGTGACTATAGAATTTATAAAAAGAAAGATATAAATTCTTTTTTAGAACTTTTTGATACTGATTTAAAAGATGATGTTGACAATTCAACCACTCCAAATAAAGAATATAAAGTTTTAGAACTTTTTGCTGGTGCTGGAGGTTTAGCTATTGGTTTAGAAAAAGCAGGAATTAAATGCGAATTATTAAATGAAATTGATAAGTGGGCTTGCCAAACGCTAAGAAATAACAGACCAAACTGGAATGTTCTTGAGGGGAATATCAGAGATTTTTCATTTAAAGAATACAAAAATAAAATTGATATAGTAACTGGTGGTTTTCCATGCCAAGCATTCAGTTATGCAGGAAAAAAATTAGGTTTAGAAGATGCAAGAGGAACTTTATTTTATGAGTTTGCAAGAGTTGTAAAAGAAGTAAATCCGCCAATTTGTATAGGCGAAAATGTAAAAGGTTTATTATCTCATGAAAAAGGTAAAACTTTAAAAGGAATGGTCTCAATTTTAGATGAAATTGGCTATAATGTTGTTCCTGTTCAAGTTTTAAAAGCGATAAACTATAAAGTTCCACAAAAAAGAGAGCGACTTATTTTAGTTGGAGTTCGAAAAGATATCGATATTAAATATGAATATCCAAAACCACATAAAACAATTTATAATTTAGAAGATGCTTTAAAAAAAGGAGAGCTTTTTAATTCTAATGTTCCAAAATCAGAAGGTTCAAAATATCCAGAACATAAAAAAGAGATTTTAGATTTAATTCCACCAAAGGGATATTGGAGAGATTTACCTATAGAACTTCAAAGAGAATATATGGGAAAAAGTTTTTATTTAGGTGGCGGAAAAACAGGAATGGCAAGAAGAATTGGTTGGGATGAACCAAGTTTAACACTAACATGCAGCCCAGCTCAAAAACAAACAGAACGTTGTCATCCAGATGAAACAAGACCTTTTACAGTTAGAGAATATGCAAGAATTCAAACATTTCCAGATTCTTGGGAATTTGCAGGTTCTATTTCACAACAATACAAACAAATTGGAAATGCTGTTCCTTGTAATTTAGGACAAGAAATTGGCTATTCTATTGTGAAGTTTTTAAATAAACTTTATGAGAAATCAAATAAATCTGATATTTCAATTTCTTTAGCTAAAGCCATATAACCTTTTTCAAAAAAAGCTTCTGTGTTTAATGCTAGAATCATTTCGTCTAAACTTAAAACAAGTTTGTCATAAAAATCTGAATAACCAGTAATTCTATGCCAAAATTCTTTTCCAATGATAACAGGAAATTGTTCATCAATTTTCTTATAATGCTGACTTAATTGTTCTTCCTCACCATATAAAACGCCTAAAATTAAATCAGAATTATTTAAATCCATTGCGTTTGTTCTCGCTAAATTAGTAACGGTTGAAAATTTTCTTAATAACGGATTTACATCTTCAGAATTTATAGTATTAGGACCAGATTTTAATTGACACCATTTTTTACGATTATCTATTTTGTCAATAAATTCAATATCCATTCCTTTAATCAAAGACCCTTTTGCTAAATCCAATTCAACAAACATATTTTGAATTCTAGTTCCAAATGAAGTATTTATTGATGTTCCTAATATTCTTGGATAGTATAATGCTTTTGCAATTCCAATTGGCGTAAAATCGTCTTCTAAAATTTTAGATAAATACTTAACAATAATTGGATTTATCTTGTATGAATTGAGTTTAGAGTGCTTTTTTAAAGCACTAATTTTATGATTTTCAAAAATCTTCTCTTTGAAGTAAGCAGTTATAATTTCTAAAAGTTCTTTTTCTTTCATAGGAAACAAATATAGTTATTTAAAAAACTAAAAAAAGCGAGTTTTTCAACTCGCTTTAAATACTTAGTCCAATCTAAGATTAATTCATTATATCCTCAATTTCATCTGCTTCAATTGGTATATTTCTCATTAAATTAAAAGGTTCTCCTTTTTCTTGAATAACAACATCATCTTCTAAACGAATTCCAAAACCTTCATCTGGAATATAAATTCCAGGTTCTACAGTAAACACATTATTGGCTTGCATTGGTTCATGCAATAAACCATAATCATGAGTGTCTAAACCAATATGATGACTTGTTCCATGCATAAAATACTTCTTGTAAGCTGGCCAGTTTTTATCTTCATTTTGAACGTCTGCTTTGTCTAACAAGCCTAATTGTAGCAATTCAGACGTCATCATTTTACCAACTTCAATATGATATTGTTTCCACATTGTTCCAGGAACTAATAGTTTTGTTGCTTCTTTTTTAACGTGATTTACAGCATTGTAAACTGCTTTTTGTCTGTCTGTAAATTTTCCAGAAACAGGAACTGTTCTTGATAAATCACTCGCATAATTTGCATATTCTGCTGCAGTATCAAAAAGTATTAAATCTCCAGCTTTACATTGCTGATTGTTCTCTATATAATGTAACACATTAGCATTATTTCCGCTTGCGATAATTGGTGTATATGCAAAACCTTTGGAACGATTTCTTACGAATTCATGCAATAATTCTGCTTCAATTTCATATTCCCAAACTCCAGGTTTAATAAAGTCTAAAATTCTACGGAAACCTTTTTCTGTAATATCACATGCTTTCTGCATTAAATCCAATTCAATTTGATCTTTTACAGAACGTAAACGTTGTAAAATAGGATTACTTTTTGCAACAGAATGTGCAGGATATTTTGCTAATAATCGCTTTGTAAAACGATCTTCGCGAGTTTCTGTCTCTACATTTGCTCTGTAATGTTCGTTTGTATTTATGTAAAAAGTATCACATTGTGTAGAAAGCTCAAACATAATTTTGTCTAAATCCTGTAACCAATAAACAGTTTCAATTCCACTAGTTTCCAGAGCAGCTTTTTTGGTTAGTTTTTCACCTTCCCAAACAGCAATATGGTCATTGGTTTCTTTTAAGAATAAAATTTCTTTATGATTTTCGTTAGGACAATCTGGAAATAGAACTAAAATACTTTCTTCTTGATCAACACCAGACAAATAAAAGATATCTCTATGCTGCTGAAAAGGCATTGTGCTATCTGCAGAAATAGGATAAATATCGTTAGAATTAAAAACCGCTAAACTATTTGGCTTCATTGCTGAGGCAAAGTTTTTACGATTTTTTATAAAAAGTTGTGAATCTATTTTATGGTATTTCATGTTAATTTTTTATTTATGAAACAAAGGTAACAATAATAAAAACCAACAAAAAACTATAGGAAATTAAAGAAAAGTAAAAAATTAATCACGTCTTTTTTTAGGAGCACCACTTCTTCCTCTTCCAGAAGTTGAAGGTCTGTTTCCTTTAAAATGAGGTTTCTTTTTGGGTCTATTTCCACCAGAATTATTAGATTTTTTCTTACCAAAAGAACCTTTACTTTGTGAAGCTGCACGTTTTGGTCCAGCAGTATCTTTTGGTTCGTAACCAGGTATAATTTCGGTTTCTAGTTTCTGATTTAAAATTTTTTCGATTTCTCGTTGATATTCAGTTTCTTCACTACAAACCAAAGAAATGGCATCTCCACTTGCGCCAGCTCTTCCTGTTCTTCCAATTCTATGCACATAATCTTCGGGTACATTTGGCAATTCAAAATTAATTACGTGAGGCAACAAAGGAATATCTAAACCTCTAGCAGCAATATCTGTAGCTACTAAAACACGAACAGAATTATCTTTAAAGTCAGATAACGCTCTTGTTCTAGCACCTTGACTTTTATTTCCATGAATGGCAGCTGCAGAAATTTTAGATTGAATTAATTTTTTGGCTAATTTGTTTGCTCCGTGTTTTGTTCTTGTAAAAATTAAAACCTGATTCCAGTTTCCTTCTTTTATTAAATTGATTGTAACTTCTGTTTTTTTACTTTTATCAATTAAATAAACTTTATGAGAAACTTTGTGAGCTGTAGAATTTTTTGGAGTTGCTTCAACTGTAACAGGATTATTTAAAATTCCGTTTGCTAATTTCTTTATATCATCAGAAAAAGTAGCAGAAAACATTAAATTTTGACGCTTTGCTGGCATGTAGCCAATAATTTTGTTAATATCTCGCACAAAACCCATGTCTAACATTCGATCTGCTTCATCTAAAATAAAAACGTCAATTCTTTTAAAAGAAACTACGTTTTGATTGTGTAAATCTAGCAATCTTCCAGGTGTTGCTACTAAAATATCAACGCCTTGTTTTATTGTTCTTATTTGACTTGCCGCTTTTACACCACCAAAAACTACAGTAGATCTTATATCTAAATATTTGCTGTATTCTCTAACGTTTTCATAAACTTGCGCAGCTAATTCTCTTGTTGGCGTTAACACTAAAGCACGAATTGGTCTAAACTTTGGGTGTTTTGTTTCGCTTAAATATTGCAAAACTGGTAATGTAAAACCTGCTGTTTTTCCAGTTCCTGTTTGTGCTGAAGCTAAAATATCTTTTCCTTGTAATATATGTGGAATTGCTTTTTCTTGTATTGATGAAGGAGTTTCGTATCCTTTTTCAGCGATTGCTTTTAGTAAAGCATCGTTTAATCCTAATGACTTAAATGACATAAATTTTATTTACAAAACGAGCTTTATTCAGTCGTTTCAATGGGCAAAGATACATTCTTTTAAATGGAGAAAATCAAGGGTAATAATCATCTTATTTGTTAATTTTTTTGATTTTGAATTTACAAGTAGTAATTTCATCAATTCAAACTCAAACTAACTTCAAATGAAAACATTTTTTCAAGTCGCAATTTTCTTTGTGTCAATTTCAATTTTCGCTCAACAACCAGCAACTTCAGCAAATAACATAAAACAATCTTTAGAGAAAAAAGAAATGCTAACTAAAAATTCTTTAGTTAAAAATGTTGAGTTTACCAATATTGGTCCAACAGTAATGAGTGGTCGTGTTTCTGATGTTGATGTAAACCCAAATAACACTATAGAATTTTATGTGGGTTACGCTTCTGGAGGTTTATGGTACACAAATAATAATGGAACAACGTTTACACCAGTTTTAGACAATTCGCCAACACAAAATATTGGAGATATTGCTGTAGATTGGAAAAACGGAACAATTTGGGTGGGAACAGGAGAAAAAAATTCTTCTCGCTCTTCTTATGCAGGAATTGGTTTACTAAAATCTACAGATAAAGGAAAAACATGGATGAATGTTGGTTTGTTAGATTCGCATCATATTAGTAGAATTTTGATTAATCCAAATAATGCAGATGAAGTAATTGTTGGTGTAATTGGGCATTTATATTCGCCAAATAAAGAACGCGGAATTTACAAAACTACAGATGGTGGAAAAACGTGGACAAATCCACTTTTTGTTGATGAAAATACAGGAATTATTGATGTTGAAGCAGCACCAGAAAATTTTAATACAATGTATGCAGCATCTTGGGAAAGAGAAAGAAAAGCGTGGAATTTTGATGGTGATGGAAAAAACTCTGCAGTTTATAAAAGTACAGACGCTGGAAGTTCTTGGACAAAAATTTCTACAAATAATGGTTTTCCAGAAGGAGATGGCGTTGGTAGAATTGGTTTAGCGGTTTTTAATGCAAACACTGTTTATGTTTTGCATGACAACCAATTTAGAAGACCAATAGAGAACGATAAAAAACCTTCAGAAGAATTAACTAAAGAAGATTTTAAAACAATGACAACTGCAGAATTTTTAAAATTAGACAATAAAAAATTGAATAATTATCTAAAAACAAACGGATTTCAAGAAAAATATTTGGCCGATAATTTAAAACAAATGGTACAAGTTGGTACTGTAAAACCTATAGATTTAGCAAGTTATCTAGAAGATGCAAACGCAATGTTATTTGACACACAGGTTATTGGTGCAGAGGTTTTTAAAACAACAAATGGTGGAAAATATTGGAAAAAAACGCATGACAATTTCTTGGATGGCGTTTATAGTTCTTACGGATATTACTTTGGAGAAATTCGTGTGGATTTGCAAGATGAAAACGGAATTTATGTAATGGGAGTTCCTATAATAAAATCAAAAGATGGTGGAAAAACTTTTTCTTCTATCAGCAAAGAAAATGTACATTCAGATCATCAAGCATTATGGGTAAATCCAAATAAATCTGGTCATCTTTTAAATGGAAATGATGGTGGATTAAACCTTTCTTATGATGATGGCGAAAATTGGTCAAAATTAAATGATCCTGCAGTGGGTCAATTTTATTCTGTTTATGCAGACAATCAAAAAAATTATAAAGTTTATGGTGGTTTGCAAGATAATGGAGTTTGGGTAGCAGACAATAATGCAAGAACAGACAAAAGTTGGTATCAATCTGGTCAAAATCCTTACGAATCAATTATGGGTGGAGATGGAATGCAGGTTCAGGTAGATGATAGAAATCCGAATATTGTGTACACAGGTTATCAATTTGGAAATTATTATAGAATAAACAGAGAAACAGGTAAAAACGAATACATTCAACCAAAACATACATTAGGAGAAACACCTTATCGTTTTAATTGGCAAACACCAATTTTGTTGTCAAAACACAATCAAGACATTTTATATTTAGGAGGAAATAAATTACACAGATCTTTAAATCAAGGTGATGATTGGGCAACTATTTCAGACGATTTAACAAACGGAGGAAAAAAAGGAAATGTCGCTTATGGAACATTAACTTCAATTGCAGAAAGCCCTTTTCAATTTGGATTATTATACACAGGATCAGATGATGGTTTAGTGCAAATTTCCAAAAATGGTGGAGGAAGTTGGACAATTATTTCTAATTCTTTCCCAAAAGAGTTGTGGGTTTCTAGAGTAATTGCATCAAAACATAAAAAAGAACGCGTTTATGTAACTTTAAACGGATATCGTTTTGACGATTTTACACCTTATGTTTTTATGTCTGATAATTATGGACAAACTTGGCAAAATATTGGGAATTCTTTACCAACGTCATCAGTAAACGTAATTAGAGAAGATCCAGAAAATGAAAACGTATTGTATTTAGGAACAGATAATGGTTTGTATGTTTCTGTAAATCAAGGAAGTTCTTGGCAAGCCTTTGGTAATAATTTACCAAATGTTGCTGTACATGATTTGGTAATTCAACCAACTGCAAAAGAAATGATTGTAGGAACTCATGGTAGAAGTTTGTACAAAGCAGATGTTTCTCAAATTCAAGATATGACAGATGAAATTTTAGCAAAATCAACTCATGTTTTTGCGATAAATGATATCAGAAAAAACAGAAATTGGGGAAGATCTTGGAGTCAATGGAGAGAAGCTTACACACCAGAAATTGCGATTCCTTTTTATGTAAACTCAAGCAATAAAATAACGATTAATATTTATGCTGAAGATATTTTAGTAAACTCAATGGAGGTTGATGCAGATAAAGGATTCAACAAAGTTATGTTTGATGTTTCTTTTTCAAAAAAAGGAAAAAGAGATTGTGAAAAAGCCAATAAAAAAACAGAAATTTCTAAAGCAAATAACGATGTTTATTATTTGCCTGAAGGTAAATATATTGTGAAAATTGGTGATGCAAAATCTGAATTTGAGATAAAATAATAAATATTTAAATGATCCATATTGAAACAAAAATCCACAAACCAATTGCAGAAGTTTGGGAATTTTGGACGAATCCAAAACACATTGTAAACTGGAATTTTGCCAACGAAGATTGGCATTGCCCAAAAGCAGAAAACGATTTACAAAAAGGAGGAAAATTTTCTTCAACAATGGCATCAAAAGATGGGAAAATGAGTTTCGATTTTGGTGGAATTTATACTAAAATTATTAATCACAAATTAATTGCTTATTCTTTAGAAGATGGCAGAAAAGTGGAAGTTAAATTCACAGAAGATGTTACTGAAACAGTAGTTGAAAATATTTTTGAACCAGAAAAAACCAATCCAAAAGCAATGCAAAAAGCAGGTTGGCAAGCTGTTTTGAATAACTTTAAAAACTATGTCGAAAAGCAATAATTAAATCAGTTAAATGAAAAAGTGGTTCTTTTTAATTTCTATTTTTTTTGTCACTGTTTCTTTTTCACAAACTGTCCCAAAAAAGTTTTCTCAACTTTCTTGTCCAATAAAAACTTGGGTAATTTTTCATCCTTTTAAAGCAAAAAGAGCGCAGCTTATTTCTGTGGAAGCAAATCGAGTTTCAGACTCTATAAAAAAAACAAATCTTTTAGATGGCGATGCTTCTGGAGGACAAGTTGATGCTTTTCGTCACGCATATTGGATGGCAAGATTGAATCAAGAACTAGGTAAATGCGCAGCAAAATCTCTAGGAAAAGCGCATGAAAGAGAAAATGAAAAACAATTTAAAAAGAGAAAATTAGAAGATGGTATTTTGCCAGATAAATCCTCCAAGGAAATGGATTTGTTTAATAATAATATAGGCTTATCGTTAACTTCAAAAAGAGAAAAAATTTCAAAAAATGCTATAATTTATAGAGTGACGAATGCTGTTTTAGAAGGAAAAATGAAAATCATTAAAAAGGACAAAAAAGGAAACTTTTTAACGTGTGAAAATTCTTTAATTACAGCTTCAGAATTAAAAGGGAAATGGGAAAATAATAAATGTTTAATACCTTCTTCTCAAACGATTGAGTAGGTTATTTATAACAATTCTAAATATTTAGTAAAACAAACTTAATTCTTTGTTTTGCTATTGTTTTCGCCGTAAATTTGTTCTCAATTCTAACTAATTAAAAAACAATGAGCGGAATTTTAAATTCTTCAATAGGAAGAAAGTTTGCGATGGCACTTTCAGCATTCTTTCTAATGATTTTCTTACTTCAGCATTTTTCAATAAACATACTTTCGGTTTTTTCTCCAGATACTTTTAACGAAGTTTCTCATTTTATGGGTACATTTTGGGTAATTCAGTATGTATTGCAACCTGTCTTAATTTTTGGTGTTATTTTTCACTTTGTGATGGGTTTCATTTTAGAAATTAGAAATAATAATGCGAGAAAAATCAGTTACAATAAAAATAACGGAAGCGCAAATTCGTCTTGGATGAGTAGAAATATGATTTGGAGTGGATTGGCAATTTTAGCATTTATGGTGTTGCATTTTATCGATTTTTGGATTCCAGAAATCAATACCAAATACATACAAGGAGATATGTCTGGTTTACAACCAAATGGCGATTTCAGATATTATGAAGAATTGGTGCATAAATTTGTAAATCCTATACGTGTTGGAGCTTATGTGTTAGCATTTGTGTTCTTAGCATTACACTTATTACATGGTTTTAGTTCTGCATTTCAATCTGTTGGAGCAAATAACAAATACACAAAAGGATTGCAAGGATTTGCGAAAGTATATGCTATTGGAATTCCATTAGGATTCATTTTCATTGCATTATTTCATCACCTTAATCACTAAAAATAGCGTTTATGGCTTTAGATTCAAAAATACCTCAAGGTCCATTAAAAGATAAATGGACAAATCATAAAAATAAAATTAATCTTGTAAACCCAGCAAACAAACGTTTAATAGATGTTATAGTGGTTGGAACAGGTTTGGCAGGTGGTTCTGCAGCAGCTACTTTAGCTGAATTAGGTTATAATGTAAAAGCATTTTGCTTTCAAGATTCACCAAGAAGAGCACATTCTATTGCTGCTCAAGGTGGAATTAATGCAGCAAAAAATTACCAAGGAGATGGAGATTCTACCTATAGATTGTTTTACGATACTGTAAAAGGTGGAGATTACAGGTCAAGAGAAGCAAACGTATATCGTTTAGCAGAAGTTTCTGCAAACATTATAGATCAATGTGTGGCACAAGGAGTTCCTTTTGCACGTGATTATGGTGGTTTGTTAGACAATCGTTCTTTTGGTGGAGTTTTGGTTTCTAGAACTTTTTACGCAAAAGGACAAACAGGTCAACAATTATTATTAGGTGCTTACTCAGCTATGAATCGTCAAATTGGACGTGGAAAAATAAAAATGTACAACAGACACGAAATGTTGGATGTTGTAGTTGTAGATGGAAAAGCAAGAGGAATTATTGCACGAAATTTAGTTACAGGAGAGATTGAGCGTCATTCAGCACACGCAGTTGTTTTAGGAACTGGTGGTTATGGAAACGTATTTTTCTTATCTACAAATGCAATGGGAAGTAATGTAACTGCAGCATGGAAAGCACACAAACGTGGTGCTTATTTTGCTAATCCATGTTACACGCAAATTCACCCAACTTGTATACCTGTTTCTGGAGATCATCAATCGAAATTAACATTAATGTCTGAATCATTACGAAATGATGGGCGAATTTGGGTTCCTAAAAATTTAGATGATGTTAAGGCAATTCGTGATGGAAAGAAAAAACCAACCGAATTAAAAGAATCAGAAAGAGACTATTATTTAGAAAGACGTTATCCTGCATTTGGTAATTTAGTACCAAGAGATGTGGCATCAAGAGCAGCAAAAGAACGTTGTGATGCTGGTTATGGAGTAAATGCAACAGGTGAAGCTGTGTATTTAGATTTTGCAGCAGCAATTACAAGATATGGAAAAGAAGAAGCCCAAGTAAAACATTTAGATGCAAACGATGCAGCTTTAGTTAAGAAATTAGGGCAAGAAGTTGTTAAAAATAAATACGGAAATTTATTTCAGATGTATGAGAAAATCGTTGATGAAAATCCGTATGAAACACCAATGATGATTTATCCTGCTGTACATTATACAATGGGTGGAATTTGGGTAGATTACAATTTACAAACTACAGTTCCTGGATTGTATTCAATTGGAGAAGCTAATTTCTCAGATCATGGAGCAAACAGATTAGGAGCTTCTGCTTTAATGCAAGGTTTGGCAGATGGTTATTTTGTGTTGCCATATACAATTGGAGATTACTTAGCTGACGATATTAGAACAGGTAAAATTTCTACAGATTCACCAGAATTTGCGGAGGCTGAAAAGAATGTTCGTGATAATATTGAGCATTTAATCAATAATAAAGGAACACATTCTGTAGATTATTTCCACAAACGTTTAGGAAAAATTATGTGGAACAAATGTGGAATGGCAAGAAATGCAGAAGGATTAACAGAGGCAATAGAAGAGATTTCTGCATTAAGGGCGGAGTTTTGGAAAGATGTTAGAGTTCCTGGAACAGCAGATGAATTTAATGAAGAATTAGCAAAAGCTGGACGTGTAGCAGATTTCTTAGAATTAGGAGAATTGTTTGCAAAAGACGCTTTGGTAAGAGAAGAATCTGCTGGAGGTCATTTTAGAGAAGAACATCAAACAGAAGATGGAGAAGCGCAAAGAAGAAAAGAATTTCAGTTTGTTTCTGCTTGGGAATATAAAGGAGAGCCAAAAGATGCAATTTTGCATCAAGAAGATTTGGTTTACGAGAATATAGAAGTGAAAGAAAGAAGTTATAAATAATAAGAAAGAGTATGAAACTTACACTAAAAATTTGGCGTCAAAAAAACGCAAAAGATACAGGGAAAATAGTTGATTATAAAATCAACGATATTTCTCCAGATATGTCTTTCTTAGAAATGTTAGACGTATTAAACAATAAATTAATCGAAGAAGGAGAATCTCCAGTTGCTTTTGATCACGATTGTAGAGAAGGTATTTGTGGATCTTGTTCATTATACATTAATGGAGAAGCACATGGACCAGATAGATTGGTAACAACCTGCCAATTACATATGCGTAAATTTAAAGATGGAGACACTATTTTTATAGAGCCATTTAGAGCAAAAGGTTTTCCAGTAATAAAAGATTTGGTGGTAGATAGAAGTTCTTTTGATAGAATTCAACACGCAGGTGGTTTTATCTCTATAAATACATCAGGTAATACACAAGATGCAAACTCAATTCCAATTAACAAACATAATGCAGACGATGCTTTTGATGCAGCAACTTGTATAGGCTGTGGTGCTTGTGTAGCGAGTTGTAAAAATGCATCTGCCATGTTATTTGTATCTGCAAAGGTTTCTCAATTTGCTTTACTACCACAAGGTCAAGTAGAAGCAACAGATCGTGTTTTAAACATGGTAAAACAAATGGATGAAGAAGGCTTTGGAAACTGTACAAACACAGGAGCTTGTGAGGTAGAATGTCCAAAAGGAATCTCTTTAGAAAACATTGCTAGAATGAATCGTGAATATTTATCTGCGAGTTTAAATGGATAATTTCTCGCTATTGCGAGTTTGAAGCAATCTTATAATTATACAACCTAAAAACCCAAAACTATTATAGTTTTGGGTTTTTTTACTTCCTGCCAAAATCAGCAGGAATTTCTCCCCAAGCTTTCGTTTCCCATTTTAGAATAGGATTTTTAAATGAGTTTTCTCTCAACCAATTTTCGGCACGTTTTATTAAATCTAAAAGATCTTTATTTTCTGGATTAAAAGCCAATTTGGTTTTACATTTTTTCTGGCGAATCCAACTCATGGCAATTTTAGAATCAGAATAAATAGGAATGTCTTCTTTGTTTTTGCTTTTTAAAAGTGCAATTCCATGCACTAAAGCAAGAAATTCACCAATATTATTGGTGCCTTTCAGATAAGGCCCTTTTTTAAAAATTTCTTTTTTGTTGTGTGTAAAAACACCACGATATTCTAGTTGCCCTGGATTTCCTGCGCAAGCAGCATCAACAGAAATACTTTGCAAAATTGGTGAACCAAATTTTTCTTTTTCTGCTGAAGATAATGTTGGTTTTTTAGTGTTTTTACCTTTATAATCAGCATAAGATTTTGTAAAAGCAAGTTCTGCTTCTTTTTTATCAGCAAAAGATTTGTATTGAGCGCCCTCAAAACCATCGATTTGTTTTTTGCATGTGTTCCAAGAAGAAAAAACACCTTTTTTTCTTCCATTCCAAACTACATAATATTTTTTTTTACTCATTAATTGGGTAAATTACACCTTCAATAATTCTTGGAAAATAACGTTGTTCTAACTCATGAATTTTCTCTGCAATTCTATCTGGAGAATCAGTAGTTTCTAACTTTGTTTTTGCTTGAAAGATAATTGCACCTTCGTCATAATTTTCATTTACAAAATGAATGGTAATTCCAGTTTCTGTTTCGTTGTTTTCTTTTACAGCTTTATGAACGTTCATTCCATACATGCCTTTCCCACCATATTTTGGTAATAATGCAGGGTGAATATTAATAATTTTATTCGGAAAAGCTTTTACCAATTTTTCAGGAATTTTAAGTAGAAATCCCGCCAAAATTATATAATCTGCCTCTTTTTTTAAAGTAGATAAAAATTCTTCCGAAGAAAATAATTCTTCCTTTTTAAGATGTAAACAATTAGTGTTTAGTTTTTTACAACGTTCAAAAACCTTGGCTTGCTCATTATTACATAGCACTTTAGCAACCAAAGCAGTTTTGGTTTTTTGAAAGTACTTAATAATATTGGCAGCATTGGTTCCAGAACCAGAGGCAAAAATCACAATTTTCTTCATAAAATATCTTCTTCTTACGTTACAAAAAAAGGAATAATTATTAACAAATATGCTTTCTAATGATAAAGAATCAAAAAAAATCTTTATTTTAGAACTCATTTTTCAGGTAAATATTAGATAAAACTAATAAGATTTGTATTTTTGCCTCGATTTAAAATTTAAAACAAAAAAATTATGTCAGACATTGCATCAAGAGTAAAAGCGATTATCGTAGACAAATTAGGCGTAGACGATAACGAAGTAACAACAGAAGCGAGCTTCACAAACGATTTAGGAGCAGATTCTTTAGATACTGTTGAGTTAATTATGGAGTTCGAAAAAGAATTTGATATCCAAATTCCAGACGATCAAGCAGAAAACATTGGTACTGTTGGTCAAGCAATTAGCTATATAGAAGAAGCAAAAAAGTAACATTTATATGCAATTAAAACGAGTTGTAGTCACTGGACTTGGAGCATTAACTCCAATAGGAAACAATATTGAAGAATATTGGGATAGCTTAGTTAACGGCGTTAGCGGAGCTGCACCTATTACACATTATGACGCTTCCAAGTCCAAAACTCGTTTCGCGTGCGAAGTTAAAAACTTCAATGCAGAAGATTTCATCAACAGAAAAGATGCTCGTAAAATGGATAAGTTTACGCAATATGCAATGGTTGCCTCAGATGAAGCAATTGCAGATGCAAACTTTGATATGGAAAAAGTAGATAAATTTAAAGTTGGTGTTATTTGGGGCGCAGGAATTGGCGGTTTAGAAACATTTCAAAATGAAATGATAGAATACTCTAAAGGAGATGGAACTCCAAAGTTCAACCCTTTTTTTATTCCTAAAATGATTGCAGATATTGCTCCTGGACATATTTCCATTAAAAATGGATTTATGGGACCAAATTATACTACAGTTTCTGCTTGTGCATCATCTGCAAATGCAATGATAGACGCACTAAATTATATTAGATTAGGGCAATGTGATATTGTTGTAACTGGAGGAAGTGAAGCTGCTGTAGCAATTGCTGGAGTTGGTGGATTCAGTTCTATGCAAGCATTATCAACCAGAAATGAAAGTCCAGAAACGGCATCAAGACCTTTTGATGCAACACGTGATGGTTTTGTTTTAGGTGAAGGTGCAGGCGCAATTGTTTTAGAAGAATACGAACACGCCAAAGCTAGAGGCGCAAAAATTTATGCAGAAGTTATTGGAGGAGGAATGTCTTCTGATGCTTACCACATTACAGCACCACATCCAGAAGGAATTGGCGTTATTGCTGTAATGAAAAATTGTTTAGAAAATTCTGGAATTAATCCAGAAGATGTGGACCATATTAATACTCATGGAACTTCAACTCCTTTAGGTGATGTTGCTGAATTAAAGGCGATTTCTGAAGTTTTTGGAAAACATGCAGAGAACATCAACATAAATTCAACAAAATCGATGACAGGCCATTTACTTGGTGCTGCAGGAGCTGTTGAATCTATTGCTTCTATTTTAGCAATTAAAAACGGAATTATACCTCCAACAATCAATCACTCTACAGTTGATGAAAACATCAATCCAAAATTAAATTTAACGCTAAATAAAGCTCAAAAAAGAGAAGTTAATGTAGCATTAAGTAACACGTTTGGTTTTGGCGGACACAATGCTTGTGTTGCTTTCAGAAAATTAGATTAATCAAGATGAATTTTATTCGTAAAATTGTAAGTCCTCACTCTCAAGAAGATGAGGTTTTTTTAAGCGATTTAAAAACTCTGTTAGATTATACTCCAAAAAAATTATACTATTATAAAAAAGCATTTACACATCGTTCTATAAAAGAAGTTGACTCAAAAGGAAATCCTATAAATTATGAGCGATTAGAGTTCTTAGGAGATGCTATGCTAGGTGCAGTAATTGCCTCTTATTTGTATAAAAAAGCTCCAGAAGGCTCAGAAGGTTATTTAACACAAATGCGCTCTAAAATTGTAAGCAGAGATCATTTGAATGAGTTGGGGAAAGATTTAAATTTAATTCGTTTTGTAAAAAGTAATATAGATCAAACCAATATTAGTGATAATATTCATGGAAATATTTTTGAAGCACTAATTGGTGCAATTTATATGGATAAAGGATACAATTTTTGCAAAAAATTTATTCATCAAAATGTAATTAACGAATACGTAGATTTAGATAAGTTAGAAGGTAAAATTACAAGCTATAAAGGATTAATTATAGAATGGTGTCAAAAACAAAAGAAAAAATATGTTTTTGATACATATGAAGATACTGGTAATGAGTCTATTAAGCACTTTAGCGTTAAAATAAGTATAGATGGTGCACTAATTGCAAAAGGCAGAGCAACATCAAAAAAGAAAGCAGAAGAAAAAGCAAGTAAAAGAGTTTATTTTACTTTTCAGAAACAAATAGCAAATAGTTAGTCAGCGACAACGTTTTCGTTAATATTTTTCATAGTTTGTAAAACAATCCTTAATTTCGTGAATTAAAATTTGTCTTAAAAAGCAGATAAAAAATTTAATTTTTTATGGCAAACCAAGTACATTCTTTAGATTTTAATTCCATTTGTGAAGAAGATTATAATTTAATTGGCATTCATACAACTTTAGAAGATTACAAACTTGCCTATTTATTAAACAAAGAAATTAAGACTAACTTTTCTCGTTCAAATTTTAATTTAGATTTTACACAAGACAATTCAAAAGTTTCTTATTCGATATTTAATTATACGAATTCTGAATATGACTTTGATTGGTTTTTAATTTCTAATAGTTACAAAGACGAAAATTCGAATGTAAACAACGACTTCTTATTTGCATCTGAAATTAAAACATATCTCATTCCAGAAAAAAGAAACATTGATTTTTTCATTAAAATTGTTGGTGAGCCAAACCCATTTTATATCAAAAAAATAATAACCAAAATCAAACAAATACCACAAGTAATAACTTCGTATATTGTTGATTACAAACCCCTAAAGTCAAAAGACTTTTTAATTTTTTAACTATGCCTTACAACCCAAAAACAAAAATTGTTGCCACTTTAGGACCAGCAATAGACTCAAAAGAAAAACTTACAGAATTAGCCAAAATTGGTGTAAATGTTTTTAGAGTTAATTTTTCTCACGCAGATTATGATGATGTTAGAAAAAAGATAAAAACCATAAGAGAAATAAATCAAGAAAAAGGATATAACGTTGCCATTTTAGCAGATTTACAAGGGCCAAAATTGCGAGTTGGCGTTATGAACGATGATGTTGTTTTAAATGATGGAGATACATTTACATTTACCACACAAAAATGTGTTGGTACAAATGAGAAAGCATTTATGACGTATCAACGTTTTCCAAAAGATGTAAAAGTTGGAGAACATATTTTGGTAGATGATGGAAAGTTAAATTTTAAAGTTATTTCTTCAGATAAAGATAAAGAGGTAGTTACCAAAGTAATTGTTGGTGGACCTTTAAAATCTAAGAAAGGAGTAAATTTGCCAAACACAGCAATTTCTTTGCCAGCATTAACAGAGAAAGATATGGCAGATGCTGTTTTTGCTTTAGAGCAAGAAGTCGATTGGATTGCACTTTCTTTTGTAAGAACACCAGAAGATTTAAGAATGTTACGTGATTTAATCGATCAACATTCAGACTATAGAGTTCCTGTAATTGCAAAAATAGAAAAGCCAGAAGCTGTAGAAAATATAGATTCTTTAATTCCTTATTGTGATGGATTAATGGTTGCTCGTGGAGATTTAGGAGTAGAAATACCAATGCAAGAAGTTCCATTGATTCAGAAAATGTTAGTAGAAAGAGCAAAAAGAGCAAGAATTCCTGTAATTATTGCAACGCAAATGATGGAAACTATGATTGAAAACCCTGTTCCAACAAGAGCAGAAGTAAATGATGTTGCCAACTCAATTATGGATGGTGCAGACGCTGTAATGTTATCTGGGGAAACCTCTGTAGGAAAATTTCCAGAGAAAGTAATTCAGAAAATGACAGAAATTATTAGAAGTGTAGAAAACTCTAATTTAATTAAAGTTCCGCAAACACCACCACATATTAGAACCAACAGATTTATAACAAAATCGGTTTGTCATCATGCAGCTTTAATGGCAAATGATATCGATGCAAGAGCAATAGCAACATTAACCAATAGTGGTTATACTGCGTTTCAAATTTCTGCATGGAGACCAAAGTCTTATGTTTTAGCTTTTTCATCTGAAAGAAGAATTTTAGGAAAACTAAATCTACTTTGGGGTGTTAGAGCATTTTATTACGATAAAAACTTAAGTACAGATGATACTGTTGTAGATATTAATTTAATTGCCAAAGAAAAAGGATTTGTAGAGCCTGGCGATTTAATGATTAATCTAACTTCTATGCCAGTTGAAGCCAAAGGAATGGTGAATACATTGCGAGTTTCTGAAATTAGCTAAGCCCAAAATTCAAATATTTTTACAAAAGCATTCTTAATTTAAGAATGCTTTTTTGGTAGTCATCATTTTTAATAAATTTCTTTTTTAAAAGAAAATTATTAAAAATTGATTAACTTTAATCTTCTTAAAAGTATATAATTATGGCAATTAAAAGTTTTCAAGGGAAAAGAGGCACTAATCAACCAAAAATAGCAGAAGATTTTTTGGTTCGCGATTATATGACAACAAAGCTGATAACATTTAGACCAGAACAGAGAATTGAAGAGGTTATTGACACGTTACTAAAAAAGAAAATTTCTGGAGGACCCGTTGTAAATGAAAAAAACGAGCTAATTGGTATCATTTCTGAAGGAGATTGTATGCGACAAATTTCTGATAGTCGGTACTACAATATGCCAATGGATAATGAACAAATAGTAGAAAATGCTATGGCTAAAGATGTAGATATTATAGACGGAGATATGAATATTTTGGATGCTGCAAATGTGTTTTTAGAATCCAAAAGGAGACGTTTTCCTATTCTTGATAATGGAAAATTGGTTGGTCAAATAAGTCAAAAAGACGTTTTAAGAGCGGCTATTAAATTGAGAGGAAATACTTGGAAATAAGTTTTACAGCTCTTTTTTAATTAACAAAAACTGTTCATTTTCCAAAGCTAAATAACCTTCATCATATACATAATAATAAGTATTTCCAGTTTTAGTGTTGTAAATTGAAGTGAAGAGCTGAAAATCGAATCCTTTGTCATACAGCTTAGTTCTAGAAGTTTTTGTTTTTCCAGAGGCATTAATTTCAGACAAAATTTTATAATTTTTTCGCAAACGATTATTAATATTTCTAATAAGGTTTTTACTCTCTTTATTTACTTTGTTATTATAAGCGTTTCTGCAATAGTCAGAACAAAATTTCTTATCAATTCTGCCTTTTAAAGCATCTCCACATTCTAGACAATTCTTATTTTCCATAAAACAAATATACGAATGTAATCGTTTACAAACAATTACAACCGAAAGTAAATAGATTACAACCGAATAAAAATTTAGTTGCATCGCATCTTTGCAGAGTCAAAACGAATTGACAAATAATAATAATTTAAAACCTTATCTTATGAGTACGTTAAGAAACAAAGTACAGTTAATTGGAAATTTAGGAAACAATCCAGAAATCGTAAATTTAGAAAGTGGAAAAAAATTAGCAAAATTTTCTATTGCTACAAACGAAAGTTACAAAAATGCAGCTGGAGAGAAAATTACAGACACACAATGGCATAACGTAGTTGCTTGGAACAAAACAGCAGAAATCATTGAAAAATACCTCGAAAAAGGAAATGAAGTGGCTATTGAAGGGAAACTGACTTCAAGAAGTTATGAAACCAAGGAAGGTGAAAAAAGATACATTACAGAAGTTGTATGTAATGAGCTTTTGATGTTGGGTAATAAATAACGGAAAACTGTTTTGGAAAAGAAACAAAAAAGCGTTCATCGAGAGATGAACGCTTTTTGATTTTTCAGTAAAAAAAACTCCTAAATAAATTTTACTGGTCTAAAATACTATCTAATAAAAAACTCCTAAATAAATTATTGATATGCATTTTATCAAACTAATGACTAATAACACTTCAAAAATACAACAGCATTACAGTTTTATTTTTTTTTTTCGTCTTTTAATAATAGTTTATCGATTAGTTGTTTTTTATTGTCGATTAAATAAATTTTAAAAAAACTATTTTTT
>Ga0115558_1000229_pt1 | contig 38781 bp, 35 predicted proteins | sample COGITO_mtgs_1104_4_FD_87279 | JGI IMG/M metagenome (GOLD analysis project Ga0115558, IMG submission 87279) | Pelagic marine microbial communities from North Sea - COGITO_mtgs_110426 | ecosystem: Environmental > Aquatic > Marine > Epipelagic | place: Germany:Helgoland, sampling site Kabeltonne... | reverse complement strand
TGCACTGACCCCAACTCCAGCTGGTGAAGGGAAAACCACGGTTTCTATAGGATTAAATGAAGGCTTGAATAAAATTGGTAAAAAATCTGTTGTGGTTCTTCGTGAGCCATCACTGGGTCCTGTTTTTGGGATAAAAGGTGGTGCTGCAGGTGGAGGTCACTCGCAGGTAGTGCCTATGGAAGATATCAATCTCCACTTTACAGGTGATTTTGGGGCAATAGAAAAAGCAAACAATCTACTGAGTGCACTAATAGATAATAACATTCAAAGCAAGACGCGCAGCTTAGGAATAGATCCACGGACCATCATCTGGAAACGCGTGATAGACATGAATGACCGCGCTCTTCGTGATATTACTATCGGACTAGGCGGCACAGGAAACGGTATCCCTCGTCAAGATGGATTCAACATCACTGCAGCTAGTGAGGTCATGGCGATACTATGTATGGCGAAAGACATCGATGACTTAAAAGAGAAGTTAGGCAGCATCTTCATAGGATACACTTTTGATAGAAAACCGGTATATGCGAGAGATCTAAATGCGCAAAATGCCATGACACTTTTACTCAAAGATGCTATCAAACCAAATCTAGTACAGACACTAGAGCATAATCCAGCGATCATACACGGTGGACCTTTTGCGAACATAGCTCAAGGAACCAATACAATCATCGCTACCAAAATGGGTATGAGTCTGTCTGACTATGTAGTAACAGAAGCAGGATTTGGTGCAGACTTAGGAGCTGAGAAATTCTTAGATATCAAATGTGGATACGCAGGCCTAAAGCCAAAAGCAGTAGTCATAGTAGCGACCATCAGAGCGCTTCGTCATCACGGTGGTTCGCCAGCAGATGAGTACAACGACGCTAACCTAGATAGAGTAAAAGCCGGGTTTGCCAACCTAGAAAAACACATAGAAAACATGGGTAAGTTCGGATTACAACGTGTGGTAGCCATCAATAATTTCTATACTGACAGCCAAGAAGAAATAGACTGGCTCATAGAAAAATGTGCAAGCATAGGCGTGAAAGCTGTGCTAAGCAAAGGGTGGGCAGACGGTGGAGCTGGAACTGCTGATTTAGCCAAAGCGGTAGTAGCAGAAATAGAAAGCGGCAAAAGCGACTTCAAACAACTCTATGACTGGAACGCTCCAGTAAAAGAAAAAATAGGAACCATAGCCAAAGAAATATACGGAGCAGATGGTGTGGATTACGCTGCTAAAGCAGAGGCTGGCCTTAGAACCATTGCTAAGCTTGGTCTAGACCATTTACCTATTTGTATGGCCAAGACGCAAAAATCATTTTCTGATAATGACAAGCTAACTGGTCGTCCTACAGGGTTTAGAATTACGGTACGTGAGTTTGAAATAGCCGCCGGAGCAGGATTCCTTATCCCAATCCTTGGGAATATGATGCGTATGCCAGGACTACCTGCGGTACCTGCAAGTGAAGGTATGGACATTGATAATAACGGTGTGATTACGGGTTTGAGTTAGAGGAAATTTTTCAAGGAATCTCTAACTTCCGTTGCTTTTGCTTTTATAGTAATATTAGTTAACAAAATAAATGTAACTCGTTACACCTAGTAGCTCTGGACTAATTATTTGGCTATTTGCCATACTTTTCTGTACCTGCTTTTACGCGTATGCCCTTATCGAATATCTTCGGAGAAGTCGCACTTTATCTGGTTCTATGTCCCTGAATTTTTAACCTTGGAGTGCAAATACGGTGGTAGAAAGTTCTCTTAATTATGTGAAATTCGGGCACATAGTAAAGCATAAGTTCCTCTTTTCTTGAAAGACTCTGCGGTTTAACTATAAAATAGATGCACTAAAAAAGCACAAACTTGATGACACGCAGCCTACGATTATTCGTTTTTTAGGAAAAGCACGTTGTGATTAATACAGTATGTTTTGAATCCATCGGGTTCAAATATCTGTAACCAAGTAAACAAAAAAATAGTGCGACCCCAGGGGGGGGTCGAATATCATCGAATTATTATAACTAGGGATATGTAATCCCTTTGAGATTAGTAAATCTATCCCTTCTCGGCAATCAAATAGTCAGCAAATCCGTACCAATCCCAGTACACTCCGCCTCGCACGTAGCCTTTGGTGAGTAGTTGCAAAGGAATCTTGATAGGCATTAGAGCAATGTTGATCCAGCTTCTATTTTTACCGGCCATTTTCACGTTGAAACCTTCATTCATAAAAATATTAGCTACTTCCTTGATAGACCAAATACGCACGTGTGTATCATCATCAAAGAAATTTAATGTTTCCTTCTTACTTGGGAAACTAGCACTCGCTTCACACGGAAACTCTATGTAGAATAGCCCCCCTTTTTTAAGCTTTTTGAATAACAGTGGGAGTACTTTGTCTCCGTTATACAAGTGCTCTATCACATGACTCATGATAATCACATCATAGGTATCATCAGGTATTTGACTGTAGTCTAGCGCTGTGAGATCTAACTGAAAGAACTCATCCATATTCTGAACATCTTCCTCCGTATTATCATAGCTCACATCTCTATCTACACCCGTATAGTGACAGTTTGGCCACCACTTCTTGGTAATAGTGCTCGAGTGACTACCCGAGCCTATGTCCAATACCTTTAGGTCTTTATTATCGGTGTATTTACCGATTGTTTTTAGCCTGAATGGCTTTAGTTTGGTACTCATGGATTAAAACCCCAGTTCCATATCTCCACACATATCTGCAGGCACTACCCACTCGTCAAACTGCTCTGCAGTCAGGTATCCAAGAGCTACCCCTGCTTCTTTGAGCGTAGAGTTATCAGCATATGCTTTCTTCGCTATTTTAGCCGCCTTGTCATAGCCTATATGTGTATTAAGGGCAGTCACTAGCATGAGTGAGCTGTCTAGTTTATTTTGAATTTCTGCATAATTAGGTTCTATCCCCACCACACAGTTGTCATTGAAAGAAAGACAAGCTTGGCCCAATATTCTTGCACTTTGCAATACATTGGCTGCTATAACTGGCTTGAAAACATTGAGCTCAAAGTGTCCATTACTACCTCCTATTGTCACTGCTACATCGTTTCCCATCACCTGAGCACATACCATAGTAAGTGCCTCACACTGTGTAGGATTTACTTTGCCCGGCATTATGCTCGAACCTGGCTCGTTGCTTGGGATGATAATTTCTCCAATGCCACTTCTTGGTCCAGAACTTAGCATACGGATATCGTTTCCTATTTTCATACAACTTACTGCGGCTCTTTTTAGTGCTCCGTGCAGCTCTACCATAGCATCGTGTGCAGCCAGTGCCTCAAATTTGTTTTCTGCCGTACGGAATGGCATTGCCATTTCAGCAGCAATTTTAGCAGCTACAATTACGTCATATCCTTTTGGTGTATTCAGCCCCGTACCTACAGCAGTACCGCCAAGAGCTATCTCCTGAGCTCCAGTCATGGCATTTTCAATAGCGACAATACTCATCTCCAATTGGCGTCTATATCCACTAAACTCTTGGCCAAGTGTGAGTGGTGTAGCATCCATAAAGTGCGTACGTCCTATTTTAACGATATCCTTAAACTCGCGAGCTTTCTTCTTGAAAGTATCCTTCAATACCTGAAGACCAGGGATCGCAAAATCAATCATTTGCTTGTACACTGCTATACTCATCGCCGTAGGAAAAGTATCATTGCTACTCTGGGACTTATTCACATCATCATTAGGATGAAGTACTTTATTCTCATCCGACAATTTACCCCCTTGAAGTACATGTCCTCTATTGGCAATTACCTCGTTTACGTTCATATTACTCTGAGTACCAGAGCCTGTCTGCCATATCACGAGTGGAAATTGATCATCTAGCTTACCGTCAATGATCTCATCACATACATCTGAAATTAAATCTGCTTTTTCTTGAGAAAGGACACCGAGCTCGGCATTGGTCATAGCTGCACATTTTTTTAACACGCCAAATGCTCTGATAATTTCTATTGGCATCTTTTGGTTCCCTATTTTAAAGTTTTCCAAAGACCTTTGAGTCTGTGCTGCCCAGTACTTCTCTGCAGGTACTTTTACCTCTCCAATGCTGTCTCTTTCTATTCTATATTCCATGATGTGTATTCTAAAGTATGCAAAGGTAGATTATTCGTAAATCTTTTGGGCACAAGATCCTAAGCATTTCCATAATTTCGCTCCAAATAAATTTAAGAAAAATAAAGAATAAATGAAAAACATTGTATTTGCAGTCCTTGCTATTGTATTTGTCTTCAGTATATCTACAGCAGAGGCTCAGTCACTTAGCAGAAAAGAAAAAAGAGCCCTCAAAAAAGAGATTAAAACGTATAAAAAAGATCCTGTAAAATGGGTCAAAATGCAAAACAAGCACAGAACGGAAGTTAGCGAGCTATCTGATGAGGTAGCTGAGCTCAAAGCGAAGCTAGCTGAAATGGAAAAATTAAGAGCAGAAAAAAAGGATTTAGCAGACAAGTTAGCTGCTCTAGAAGCTCAATATGCCAAGCTAAAAAGCGCTATGCCTTCTACTAAAGTTCCTATGGGGACAGTTTATCAGGTGCAAATGGGGTACTACCAGTACCTGGACCTAGTTTCGTTTAATGAGAAACTAAAAACCATAAAGGCTGAAGAAGTAGATGGTGCAAAACGATATGTAATAGGTCATTTCGATAGCTTAATGGATGCCATTCAATTTAGCAATGACATAAAAAAGCTAGGAATAGAAGATGCTTTCGTTTCCCAATACCTGGACGGGGTCAGAAATATGTCCTTTGATGCGCTAGACGAGATTAGTAAATACTAACTAAAACACTTAAACTATAGATAGCCTTTCTGTTTTTTCAGAAGGGCTTTTTATTTGCGTTTTTTATACACGGGAACAGTACTACAAGGCTCACCGAACATCACAGACTTGGCAAAAGGGACTAGTTTACTCGTAAGCACTACATACGCATGATTACTTATTTCCCTATCACCACATCCTTTTATCACTACCCGTTTATCTTCATAATCAATAGGGTCTAAACCTACTAGAGCCCTTTCAACCACCATGGCATTCAGATTTTCCGGAGGGGTAAAAAACACGTTAGCAGTAGCATCTCTTAGCGCCGAAGAGATGAGCATATACCCCCAGGTAGGCACCACTGCGTCTGCTGAGCAATACAGTGCCACGTCCTTGTCAGCATATACTGACCAGTCATTTTCTTTCACCCACGCTCTAAAGTCTTTTTCCTTTAATATCAAGCCCTGGAATAGCTGCTCTTTAATATCAATATGCGCCTCCTCTCGTTCAGGAATTATATCCTCCAAGTCTATGGTTACGATGCCACTTTGAGCTACTTTATTTACTATTCCTATATCTTCCATCACTCTCCTACTGTACTAATCTTAATAGCGTTTGTTTTTCTATTTTCTATTACCGGCATTGCAGCAGTATTTATAACCACATCTCCGTCTTTGAGAAAATCTTTCGATTTTAGCACTTCTATCACATCTTTGATAGTCTCATCCGTATTGGTCTTCTTATCATAGAAAAATGCTCTTACATTCCAGACCAAACTTAGCCTCGTCAGTAACTTCTTGTTCGATGTGAAAATAAATATATGACAGTGTGGTCTACCACTAGCTATTTTGTATGCAGTATATCCGGTTTGCGTCATACTGATAATTGCGTCAGCTCTTAAACCATCACTCATGCTTACTGAAGCGTAGCATATCCGATCACTAATAAAAGACGGTGAGGAAGGATCTGGTTTCTTGAATTTATTGTAGACATCCCAACCAAGCTCTGTACTTCCAAGGATACGTGATACAGCTTGCACAGCCTTCAAAGGGTACTCCCCGACTGATGTTTCTGCACTAAGCATTACCGCATCTGCACCATCCATTACAGCATTAGCTACATCATTAGCCTCAGCTCTAGTAGGAGTAGGTGATGTTATCATGCTCTCCATCATTTGAGTAGCTATGATTACTGGTTTAGAAGCTTCGATACATTTAGAAACTATTCGCTTCTGTATCATAGGTACTTGTTCCATAGGCATCTCTACACCTAGGTCGCCACGTGCTACCATGATGGCATCTGTAGCGGCTATAATTGCATCTATATTTTCTACTGCTTGTGGCTTTTCTATTTTAGCTACGATAGATGCTTCGCAGTTGTTTTTGATCAAGATATCTCTGAGTTCAGTAATATCTTTCTCTTCCCTTACAAAGGATAGTGCAACCCAATCAAAATCATGTTTCATGATAAATTCTAAGTCCTTCTTGTCTTTCGGAGTAAGACTCGCTACAGACATATCCGATGAAGGAAGATTAAATCCCTTGTTAGAGCTCAAATATCCCCCATTAATCACTACTGCTTCCACTGTACTATCATCTATTCTTTTAGAGAACTCCAGCTCCAGTTTACCGTCATCTAAAAGCACACGCTCGCCCACCTTCACATCTCTAGCCAACGTTGAATATTTGACATAGATAATGTTGCCTGAGCTAATCGTTGCTTCAGTAGTAAGTGTCATAGTCGCACCTTCTTCAAGAAGCATACTATTATTTTCTACTGCACCTATTCGCAGTTTAGGACCTTGTAAATCTCCAAGAATTGCAACGTTAGTTCCTAGTTCCTTATTTACTTGACGTATATTATTCACTACTTCTAGGTGCGTGTCCCAATCTCCGTGAGAAAAGTTCACTCTACATACATCTACACCTTCCTTTATGATTTTCTTTAGCATAGGAACACTAGATGTAGCTGGTCCCATAGTGGCTATTATTTTGGTCTTATTGTATTGAATGCTCTCGCTCATAGTAGTTGCGTAAAATTTAATATTTCTTTTTGATTGGGTTTATTAAGTACAAAACAAATCGATATACCGATAAGTTCACTAATTAATGCAGGTATTTCTTTATTGATTTCGTCTTCTGACAAACTACAAATAAGGTAGTCAGCAGTCTTGTATTTTGGGTAAAAAAGTGAATTGTTACCCTTGTTTTTTATGATTAGGACCTCGGAATCGTCATCTAAAAATGTCAAATGATACGCTCCATGGGCACTTTCCTTGTCATATGAAGAAACTTCTGGCTCATACATCACCTTAAAATGAGGGCTAGTCGAAAGAACATATCCTAACCTTAAATGTCTCATAGGTGTAGATATACCGTACACCTCGGGATAGTCTAATTCTAATTCATCTGGTAAAAAAAGTGATTGCACACGTCTGTAGTCTTAAATCAATCTGCTTATTTGCAAATTAATTTTGTTGTTTTTATCTAAAAAATTGTTCTTTGCAGCGGAATACAAAAATAAATTAATATGTCTGAAATAGCTGAAAAAGTAACATCAATAATCGTAGATAAATTGGGTGTAGAAGAATCTGAAGTAACAAATGAAGCAAGCTTCACTAACGACCTTGGTGCTGATTCTCTAGATACTGTAGAGTTAATCATGGAATTCGAAAAAGAATTCAATATAGCTATCCCTGATGAGCAAGCTGAAAAGATTGCTACAGTAGGAGACGCTGTAACTTATATTACTGAAAACGCAGGTTAATCTTTAACCGTCCGATATGCAACTCAAGCGAGTAGTAGTTACCGGTATTGGTGCACTCACACCACTAGGAAATGACGCCCAATCATATTGGGATGCTCTAGCTAGTGGGAAAAGTGGTGCTGCACCTATCACCCGTTTTGATGCTGAAAAGTTCAAAACCAAATTTGCGTGTGAAATCAAAAACTTTGATATCAACGACCACTTAGACCGTAAAGAAGCCCGAAAAATGGACCCATTTACACAATATGCTATGGTGGTAGCAGATGAGGCAGTCTTAGATTCCGGTATTTTGGATACAGATTTTGTACCTGAGGATATTGGAGTAATTTGGGCTTCGGGTATCGGTGGATTAGGTTCGCTTGAAAAAGAAATTAGGGATTTCACCTTAGGAGATGGAACTCCTAGATTTAATCCCTTTTTTATTCCTAAAATGATAGGTGATATCGCTCCCGGCTATATCTCTATTAAATACGGCTTTAGAGGACCAAATTTTGGAACTGTTTCAGCGTGTGCTTCTTCGAATAATTCAATTATAGATTCTTTTAACTATATCCGTTTAGGTATGGTAAAAGCTGTAGTAACTGGAGGCTCAGAAGCCTGCGTTACTCCTTCAGCAGTTGGAGGATTTAATAGTATGAAGGCTCTTTCTGAACGAAATGACTCTCCTGCTACTGCATCAAGACCTTTTGATGCGGACAGAGATGGTTTTGTGTTAGGAGAAGGTGCTGCTTCGCTAGTATTAGAAGAGTACGAGCACGCCAAAGCTCGTGGAGCCAAAATTTACGGTGAGATACTTGGCGGCGGAATGACTGCGGATGCACACCATATCACTGCTCCACACCCAGAGGGTTTAGGGGCAATGAATGTTATGCGCAGAACATTAAAAGACGCGAATTTAAATCCAAACGATATTGATTATGTCAATGTTCATGGCACCTCTACACCATTAGGCGATATTAGCGAAACCAAAGCTATACGTGGAGTATTCGGTGATGATGCTTACAATCTAAACATTAGCTCTACAAAGAGTATGACAGGTCACTTATTAGGTGCCGCGGGAGCTATTGAAGCTCTTGCTTGTCTTATGGCTATAAACAGAGGCGTAGTCCCTCCTACCATAAATCACTTTACAGACGATGACCAGTTTGATCCTAAACTTAACTTCACATTCAATGTGGCTCAAAAACGAGAAGTGAAGTATGCCTTAAGTAATACTTTTGGTTTTGGTGGTCATAATGCTTCGGTAATTATGGGAAAGTGTGAGTAATGACTGTGCTTCACAGTTTTACAAGAATATACTACCTGTACTTTTCTAAAAAATCAAAATCTTATAAAAAATTAGTCACTGTATTAGGCTACTGCCCTCGGAATATTCGACTTTACCAGCAGGCTTTTTTGCACAATAGCCATTCGGAAAAAATTCCAGGGATACAAGAAAGTGCAAATAATGAACGACTGGAATATCTGGGTGATGCAGTTCTAGACCTTATCATAGCAGAGCTACTTTTTAAGAAATTTCCATTTAAAGGAGAGGGCTTCCTAACGGAAATGCGCAGCAAGTCCGTAAGTCGACAAATGCTCAGTACCATCGCTTTTAACATGGGTCTTCAAGATCATTTGGTCTTCAGTAAGTCTATCCGTAAAAATCATTCAGCGGTGCGAGGCATGGCTGGCAACGCGCTAGAAGCACTAATAGGGGCTATATACTTAGACCGAGGGTATGCATTCACCAAGCGATTTGTAAAACAAAAAATAGTAACCCCATATTTGGACTTTGATGAGCTAAAAGACATCACGGTAAACTTTAAAAGCTTGCTAAATCAGTACGCACAAAAAGAAAAAAAGGAGTTGGAATTTAAGGTACTAAATCCTGAGTCTGAGAAAAAAATCACCACATACTCTATCGCTGTTTGCATAGATGGTATTGAAATATCTACCGCACGAGGAAAGTCTAAAAAAGTAGCGCAGCAAATTGCAAGCGAAAAAGCCTGTGAACTATTAAAGCTATTGCCAGCAGCCTAAGCTTTGGCCTGAACTAGTGCTAACCTGTTTTGAATTTCAGGCAACCCAAGCAATGATAACATTTCAAAAATAGGAGGTCCTCCAGCTTGACCACTAACAGCCCAGCGCAGCGGTTGCATAAGACTTCCTTTATTGATTCCAGCCTCCTCTGCATAAGTACTTAGGTACTCTTCCATTGCAGAAGCAGTGGTAAGATTCTGACTTACTAATCCATCAATATACGCTGTAATATGACTTGTTACCTCAGCATTCCACTTCTTCTTTTGTACTTTTTCATCGTAGCTCGCCGGATTTTCAAAAAAGTACTGAGCCATTGGTAGTATCTCCGAAGCAAAACTTACTTTCTCCTTCAGCATTTCTAGCACTGTCTCTAAGTATTCTTCTCCTTTGGCTAAGTGTTTTGGCTCTATCTGAGCATCTACCATTTTTCGTAAATCCTCTGTTGATGCTCTCATCAGAAACTGATGATTGTACCACTTTGCCTTATCCATATCAAACTTGGCACCACTTTTAGAAACTCGTTCTAAACTAAATGCTGCTATAAGTTCTTTGATATTAAAAATCTCTTGATTATCCGACGGATGCCAACCCAACATGGCTAACATATTAATGACTGCTTCCGGCATATAGCCACTCTCACGATACCCTGTACTAATCTCACCTTCAGGAGATTTCCACTCCAAAGGGAATACAGGGAATCCTAGTCTATCTCCGTCTCTTTTGCTCAGCTTACCTTTACCATCAGGTTTAAGTAATAATGGAAGATGGGCAAACTGTGGCATTGTATCTTCCCACCCTAGATATCTATACAGCATGACATGGAGTGGTGCAGAAGGTAACCACTCTTCACCACGAATCACATGGCTGATATTCATCAAATGGTCATCCACTATATTGGCTAAATGATACGTAGGAAGTCCGTCCTCCTTCAGTAATACCTTGTCATCTAATTGGCTGCTATTAAAAACAATCCAACCTCGGATGTGATCTTCAAATCGAATTTCCTCATTTCGTGGCAACTTTATACGTATTATGTAATTGTCACCTCTGTCTAATCGCTCTTTTACCTCATCTTCACTTAGTGTGAGCGAGTTCCTCATGCTCATACGAGAAGTAGCATCGTACTTGGCACTCATATTATTGGCTTCAAGCTTAGCGCGCATCTCATTGAGCTCTTCAGGAGTATCAAATGCATAATACGCGTATCCATCTTGAACTAGTTGGGTAGCGTAAGCCGCATACTTATCCATACGCTCACTCTGCTTATATGGACCATACTCTCCTCCTTCTGCTACGCCTTCGTCTATATCCATACCCAGCCAAGCAAGACTTTTATTGATATACTCTTCCGCTCCCTCTACAAAACGCTTCTGGTCTGTATCTTCTATTCTAAGAAGAAATTTACCATTGTGCTGTCTAGCAAACAAATAATTGTATAAAGCAGTACGCACTCCTCCTATGTGTAATGGTCCTGTGGGGCTAGGTGCAAAGCGCACTCTTACTTCTCTCTTACTCATGTTTATGTGATATAAAGGACAAAGATAAACTCATTTGACGTTCCGCCATATTCAACTTTACCTCAGTTTAGTTTATTGTCAAAATTCCTACTATACATGAACTCTGCCACCCAAATAATTAGGAAAGAATAGAAGTAGTTAGGGCTGCTGGGCTATAGGATACCTACACGGCATTCTAAAAAGATCTGGTCTCACCTTATAAACACGCATAAAATCTCCTTAAAAAGAATTTAGATATCAATACCAGCTGGAGCTACTGTGTACATTTCTTCAAGCCTGCTTTGGCACGCATTTCAATAGAATCCGTATATTCTTTATTCTTATGGAATGTTAAAGCTCGTTCATAAAATTTCTTGGCACTCGCGAAATCATTTACCTTAAGATAATGGTCACCTAAAAACAAGGAAGCATAGGCCCCATAATACTCCTCACTACTAATAGCAAATAAGGTACAGGCCTCGTACAGTTTTAATGATGGATCAGTTTTCCCCTGTTTCTCTAAAATTCGTCCCTTTCTGTAACAATACTCTGCCTTAAGATCTAGTGTGGCTAAATTCTTTGGTTCTATGTTAGAGATGGCTTTTAAAGCCAAATCAAAATATCCTCCATCATAGTACAATCTTGCACTCAGCAGATCACGATGGGGCACTGCTTTACGAGCGAAATTTTGGGCCTGTTTATCCTCTTCATGTATAGCAACACCTTTTTTGGCTATCGCCTCTTTGTATTCATTGGCCTTCGCCATATCGCCTTGGATGACGTAGTACCAGCACATCTTTTGCAGATTGCTTTTTATGTAATTCGTACCATTATAATGAGCGTTAAAAGTAGCCATGTGACGAATAGCAGAGGAATCGTGTTTATTCAATTTTGCAACCCCAATGAGATATTCCAAAAAATAAAACTTTTCATACTCCATAGCCTTTGGCCTATGTTCCAACACATGAATAGCCGACTCATTTTTATTAAGTTTCAAGGCCATGTTACTCCTGAAAAAACAGCTGGTAAGATTGGTACGGTAGTCCATAGTGGCCTTAAGCATTTCTGACCAGGCAGTAATTCGCTGGTTAGCCACATGCAGAAGTGAAAAAGCATAAAGATAATGTGCTTCCTTAGCTACACTACCTAAGAAACTAGTATCTGACCTATGTGTACTAAGCTCTTTAAGTAACCCGAGTCCTCCTCTGAGATCCCCTCGAATCCCCAGCATGCGTATAACCCACGCATAATTGTCAGGGACCGTAGAAAGGTATACTTGAAGAATCCCTCTGGCTTTATTGTTGGGTAAAAAGTCTGGAAATAATGTATAGTTAGACTCTATGAGTGAATATGCCTTATTCACATCTCTAGCGGCCCCATAAAACTCATTGCGTTTCGCCTTTAAAGTCGCTGAACTAAAATATACTTCACTTAGCAAAAACTTTTTATAGGGAGTAGAGTCAGGAAGTAGTTCGAAATGGCTAATGGCGCGATCTCTTACCTCCAGATAGGCTGCATACTCAGACGATTCTTCGGAGACAAATGCTTTAAAATATAAATTGGCATGAAGAAGGTACTGGATAGCACTATTTTCAGGAGCAGCAGTCTGTTCAATTTGAAGTATTTCTGAGGCAGTAGTAAGCCTTAACTCTAAATTATACTTTTGAGCAGCAAGAAGGTTTGGTGTAAACCGGAAAAAATGTTCTCCTAGACTCTGAAAAGATAGGAGTACAAGAAATAAAAAAGAAAATGCTCGAAAGAAATTACTTCTTACGAACTGCTCTTCTTTTTGGTTTAACTTCTTCTTCCACATGGTCTTCTATACCAGCCATACGTGCGTCGATTTGGATACGCCCACACGCTTCGCAAATTACAATTTTTTTAGACTGACGTATATCAGACTGTAATTGAGGCGGTACCTTAGCAAAACATCCACCACAAGCAGCTCTAAGAATAGGAGCTACAGCAATTCCGTTTCTAAAATTGTTTCTAATTCTATCGTATGCCTTAATAAGTTTCTCGTCTATAGTACCTAATGCACTTTCACGCTCCGATTGGATAGATTTCTCTTCCTTCTCAGTTTCTTCGGTAATCTCTTTGAGTTCTTGTTTCTTATTCTCTAGATCTTTTTCACGTTCGTCTAGACGAGTTTGAACATCATTGATTAACTCTTCCTTTAATTTTATAGAACGATCTACCTCTCCTATTTTTTTCTCAGCAGCTTGAATAGTAAGATCTTGTATTTCTACTTCTTTATTCAATGCATCAAACTCACGATTGTTTTTTACATTGTCTAGTTGAGCTTTGTACTTACGTATGAGCTCCGTAGAAGTTCTAATCTGCTCCTTATTAGCAACTATCTGCTCATTAAAAGTCTCTATCTCTGTATTGAAGTTCGCTAATCTTGTATTAAGACCGATAAGCTCATCTTCTAAGTCAGAAACCTCCATAGGCAACTCGCCTCTCACAGCTCTAAGCTGATCTAAACGCGTATCTATAGTTTGAAGTTTGTAAAGTTGCTCGAGTTTCTGTTCTATTGTTTTTGCTGCCATTTATATAAAATAGTTAACCGGATTGGTGTTCACCTCTGTTTTAAGGACGGCAAAGGTACTAAATTTTTTCCTCAAAATGTCAAATAGTAGGTCGATTGTGTACTTTTCGCTTTCGTAGTGCCCAATGTCGCAAATCATAATGTCTTCTTCGGCATCAAAAAACTCATGGTATTTAAAATCAGACGTAACATAAACATCTGCTTTACAGGATTTTGCATTGGCTAACAGAAACTGACCTGAGCCGCCACAAACGGCTACTTTTTTTATCAGTCTAGTCTGCGATGTATACTTGATCACTTTCAGCTCCAATGAGGATTTCAAATACTCCAGAAAATCACTTGGACTCATCTCTTTCGCCAATTCTCCCACCATGCCACTACCAATATTAGAATCCGTATTCAGGGTAGGATACATTTCATAAGCTACCTCTTCATACGGATGCGCTTCGTGTAATGCAGCCAAAATACTTTTCATCTGAGGCCTACATATTATGACCTCTATTTTAACTTCACTTTCTGTATGTCGTTTCCCTATCTCACCAAGCACCGGATTGGCGCCAGGTTCTGCTCTGAAAGTTCCGCTCCCCGCTGTGGTAAAAGAACACTCACTGTAATTTCCTATATGACCTGCACCTGCATCAAAAAGAGCCTCTTTTATCTGCTCTTGATTTGCTGTTGGGCAATACGTCACTAGCTTTACTAAATCTCCCGACTTAGGAGACAGAATTCTTGTATTTTGAAGTCCTAATTTCTCCGCAAGCTTGCTGTTTACACCATTCGCATAGACATTGTCCAGGTTTGTATGAATAGCATATATGGCGATATCATTTTTTATCGCCAGTTGAACTGTCCGTTGTACATAGTTAGCATTATTAAACCGTTTTAATCCACTAAAAACAATAGGATGATGAGCGATGATAAGATTACACTTCGTCTGAATGGCTTCATTAACTGTGGCTTCTATACAGTCCAAGCTAATAAGCACTCTGCTTACTTCTGTACTCTTCTCACCCACTAGTAGTCCACTATTATCATAGCTTTCTTGCAAGCTGGCTGGAGCTATGCTCTCCAAATGATGTATTACGTCTGCTATTCGCATTGGGCGAAGATAGTAAGTTTGTGGTGTTTGTAAATTAGTCGAATTGATAAGTGGACGAATAGTTATATTTAAAATCATCACGAAAAACAAAACCTTATTATATCTCTTCCCCTTTCTTTGCAGTCTATCAAAAAATACATTACCATAGTTCACGTACTTTTAGCAGGCATTTACTGGCTGATTACATCCGTGCGTAATTGGTGTTATGATGCAGGCATTTTTAAATCTACTTCGTTTAACATCCCAATCATATCGGTAGGCAATCTTGCCGTAGGCGGTAGCGGTAAAACTACAATGGTAGAATACCTAATCCGAGAGTTACAAGGTGAATATTCAATAGTGACACTTAGCCGAGGATACGGGCGTAAGACTAAAGGCTTTAAATGGGTAGAGTCTAATCATTCATTTACAGAAACTGGAGATGAACCACTTCAAATTAAATCGAAATTTGAGCACATTGCAGTGGCCGTGTGTGAAGATAGAGTCGCTGGAGTGAAACGTATATTAGCAGATAAACCAGAGACGACATTGATTATCCTAGACGATGCGTTTCAACATCGGGCAATACACCCTAGTGTACAATTAGTGCTAAGCACATATGATAAGCCTTACTTTCAGGACCACCTAATGCCAGCTGGAAGACTGCGGGAGAGCAGAAAGGGAGTTGAACGTGCAGATGCACTTATTTACACCAAATGTCCTCCTAACTACACGCCTTATACATGGGGTAAGAAACCTATATTCCATTCCCAAATCATTTACCAAACTCAAACTATAGAAGGACCAATTTTTGGGTTTAGTGGGCTAGCTCAAAATCCTCCATTCGCTAAGTTTCTTTCTGAAAATTACGACGTGACAGGTTTTAAAGGATATAAGGATCATTATTCATTTACACAATCAGACTTAGACGAGCTCAAGGCTCAAGCAAACGGAGCTACCCTAGTTTGTACCGAAAAAGATTGGATTAAAGTGAAAGAACTTAGGGGTAGTGAACAAATTAAATACATTACCATTACCAACAAACTACAAGGAGAGGTCGACTTTATAACGTGGCTAAAAAAACAACTAATTTGAAAGCTAAAAAACACTTCGGACAGCACTTCCTTACCAGTAACGATACAGCTAAAACTATCGTCGCCGGGTTAGGTGATATTTCTTCGCAAGATGTTCTTGAAATAGGACCAGGCATGGGCATCATCACACAATTCATGGTGAATGATGCGAAACGTTTCAGGGCTGTAGAAATAGATCCTGAAGCTGCTTCTTATCTGGAACAGCACTTTGACAACATAGCGCTCATCAATGCAGATTTTCTAAAAGTGAATCTGCGAGATTACTATACAGAGCAGTTTAGCTTGATAGGTAATTTCCCATATAACATTTCATCTCAAATTGTTTTTAAGATTATAGAAAATACCGAACTCGTAGAGCGATGGGTAGGAATGTTTCAACTGGAAATGGGCATACGTTTAGTCGCTCTCCCTAAAGACAAAAAAGACTACGGAATCCTGAGTGTACTGACCCCGTTTTACTATAAGGTAGAAAAAATAATGACCTTAGGGCCGGAAGCTTTCAATCCACCACCGCGTGTAAATAGCATCGTAGTAAAGGCTACTCGAGTGGAACATCAGTGGAAGTGCGACCCTAAACTTCTGAAACGTGTGGTAAAAACAGCATTTGGGATGCGCAGAAAAACACTGAGCAACGGTCTAGCTACTATTGTTCCAAAGGAAATTTTAAATACCCATCAATTTGCTACCTTGCGACCCGAGAATTTGACACACTTACAATTCGAAGAGTTAACGGCCTTTATAGAACAACATGTCAGCAATTGAAATAACTAAAGAGTTCTTAGAAGAGCTAGTAGATTTAATCCAAGAACAAAACCAGGAAGAACTCATTCCAATATTAGAGAAGTTTTACCCTGCGGATATAGCTGAACTATTTGATGATATCGAACTAGAGGAGGCGCTTTATGTAGCCTCACTCCTTGAGCCACAAAAGAAAGTGGATGTACTCACTGAGCTAGAATCAGATACAAAACTTCAATTTCTTTCTGGATACACTAACGACGAAATAGCAAATGACTTCTTTGCCTATATAGATTCTGATGATGCAGCAGACATTCTCAACTCTATGGATACGACCCAAGGCAAGGAAATACTGCGTACACTTGAAGACAAAGAGCACAGTAAGAATATAGCATCTCTGTTAAAATTTGCCGACAATGTAGCAGGTGGCCTAATGGCTAAAGAGCTCATAAAAGTAAAACTACACTGGACAGTAAAGCAATGCACAGATGAAATCCGTCTGCAAGCTGAAGACGTAAGTAAGGTTTATACTGTTTATGTGGTAGATGACTACGATGAATTGGTAGGATGGGTATCCCTGAAAGCCATACTGCTAGCCAAAGAAAAGATGACGGTAGATGAAATCTACAATGACAATATCATCTACGAGTATACGTATACTTCTGGCGAAGAAGTCGCCGCAACTATTCAAAAATATGACTTGGTAGCACTACCTATCGTAGATGCTTTCAATAGATTGGTAGGTCGAATCACTTTCGATGACATTATTGATTTCGTAAAAGACGAAGCGGACAAAGATTACCAAATGCTCTCTGGTATAAGCGGAGGGAAAGACACTTCTGATACGGTAATAAGTAATACCAGGGCTCGACTTCCTTGGCTTGTAGTAGGTCTCGCAGGTGGTATTGCTAGTTCATTGGTTATTGGGGGATTTGAACAAGAACTTGCCAAAAACGTGCAACTTGCGCTCTTTATGCCACTCATTATGGCAATGGCCGGAAACGTAGGTGTGCAGTCTAGCTCTATCATGGTACAAGGATTAGCAAATAATTCTATCACAAACAGTGATGTATGGGGTAAACTCGGTAAGGAGTTAGCCATAGCTGTCATTAATGGTTTAGTATGCTCAGGACTTCTGATGGGTTACGGATTCATATCTGGCAATCACCTGGACATAATGATAACCGTAAGTCTAGCTCTACTCAGTGTGATACTCATGGCAGCCATTATAGGTACAGTAGTTCCTTTAGCACTGGACAGACTAAAAATAGACCCAGCTCTAGCGACTGGCCCATTTATCACTACTAGCAATGATTTGCTCGGGCTATTTCTCTATTTTATGATTGGAAATCTATTTTTGACCTAACCGGCGATACACTCACGTGCGTATATTATTTCAATTCCTCTTTTTAGTCACAGTTTTTAGTGCGAATGCACAATACACTAACCTTGTACTAGAGGGCGGTGGCATGAAAGGTATAGCCTATGCTGGGGCTTTTGAGGTACTGGACAGCTTAGGAATATCAGATAGTATAGTTCAAGTAGCCGGCACTAGCTCAGGTGCTATGAATGGGATGATGTTTGCACTCGGATATTCAGGAAAAGAAATTAGGCGCTTAAATATCCATACTAACTTTGGCAAGTACAATCAGGTAGGCTTCCCATTAATTGGAGGACTACTTCGTATAAAACGCACATATGGATACTATAAAACCGATAGACTCGTAGAGGATTTAGAAGAAATAATGCTCGCTAAAGGGTTTTCACCTGACCTCACCTTTGAGCAATTGTATGACGCGTATAATGCAGGCAAAAATGTAAAATTACTGTACATCACGGGCACTAATCTCACTGATCAAAAAATTGAACTATTTAGTCATGAAACGTACCCAAAGATGCGCGTGTTGGATGCAGTCCGCATCAGCATTAGTATTCCTGTGTATTTCGAAGCTCTATTTATGCAGCCAGATGGCAGCCTAGTGGAAAAAAGCGATGCTGATTCTACCACTAAAGTAATGGCGGATGGTGGCATCTTGGACAACTATCCCTTTTACGTATTCGACACATTAGTGACTGTAAATGAAGGTACTAACTCTTACTATAAATCCAACGTGCATACCTTAGGTATCAAGTTAGAGGTCGATAGCTCCAACAGCCAAATAGCTCCTAAATCTATCCATAAGACGAGCGATTTTATGATGTCATTTAACCTCCTCAGTAGTGAATATCTAAACAGGAGACATCTTTGCGAAGAGCAAAAATCCCAGACAATATTCATCAATACGCACAATTTTAATCCAAAGATAAAGCGACAAAAGAAAGCTACTAAGCTAAAAGTCATGCACTATGGCAGGGAAGCCGCTTTGGAGTATTTTAGCTCTTTTTAGTGTCCTTAACAAGCTGTAAACTCCGAATGCATAGGAATTCTGTATCAATGCAAAGTAAAATACATCTATGGTCACGTAATCTCAGTTATTCTATCGGTAAAAGTGTAATTTCGAAATGCGTGAAGCTAAAAGTTTTAATCCATCAAGTAGCCTTACTACTATTATTGGCCGTTGGGCTGACGAGCACTAGCATAGCACAAACAATTGAAGCCTCCGAACAAAATAGTAAGCCTGCTCTTAAGAAGCAAGAATATAAAAAAACACCTGCACAAACCACCATCAGAGGAATACAAATAGACGACTCCTGCAGAGTACAACTATTGTCAGAGAATATATCCGTTAAACTTAAGGGTTATGGCTATCAAGTAGATTGCTTTTACCGAATTAAAAATCAAGGAAGACAGACCAACATCCCAATAAATATTTTAACGATAGACTTTGATTCTTGGAGAAGGTATGCACCTGAAGACTCGAGCAAGCTTAATATTAGTGTTGATGGAAAACAGATAGCAGGAAACCGGATATATGTTCCAGAAAAACAACGGCTAATTAGCAGATATTTTAAGTCAATTTATAAGTCAGACAGCACTTACACGGCTCAATCTGATAGTTTATCTTTGTTAGAACAAGAATTGCTTCCCGATTCGGACGTTTTTAAGGAAATAAAGCTAGTAAGGGATTCTTTATATAAAAATAGACAGAGTCAAACTTTCCTTGGCGGTGAATCCTATCAGTTGTTTGACCGTGTTATACTTCAGCAAAATTCACCATACTATACATTTGATTTATCCATTAATCCTAATTCAACGAAAACCTTCCAACTCTCATACTACATTCCTTATCCTATTATGAGTGGAGGTTTTGGCGGAGGTCATCGAGACTTTGCTATTCAATTAAGTGCAGCTGAAAATTGGTACGGTAATACAGGCAGTGTTCAAGTCGATATTCATCTACCTAAGATTCATAAACTCATAGAAATACTTCCAGATTCGAATCTAACTCAACAAAAAAGAAGAAAGTTAACATGGCAGTTTTCAGATTCCAGTGCAACGTCTATTACGGAGATATATGTTAAATATCACAGGTACAACAAACGACAAGTACGCAGATTTAAAAGACGATACTATCGAAAGTACAAAATCAATTGGCTATTGCATCCACGCATAAGACGAATGGAAAGAGATTAGTAAAAGCTCCAATTTATCTTTATCAGATCACTGGAGACAACTAATACTAGTGTAATCAGAATTATAAAATACACATTGGACTGAGAATTAGCTCACCTCCCACTTCAACCTATACTCCTCTTCTCTTGGTTTTAAAACTTCTGTGATTTTCTATTGTAGCATCTGCCTTGTACCTGATATTGTAAAATAATCCAGTGTAAAATGAGGGGTTATACATCTTTTTTAAAAAGAGTGTTCCTACATTATCTGTACCCATAAAAAACGGTCCTGCCTGAGCATATGCTCCTAAAGTAAATGTGCGTGTAGCTGGGACCACGTGTACAGGAAATCCAAATACACAATGGGCTGTTTCTTTCCTGAACTGCACGTGTAAGTCTGTAGGAGTATAGAATGATCCTAGTGACTTAGCTGTTATATTTTGTCTGTAAGTAGCTGATATATACCACTTGTTTAATAACTGCTGATCATAAAACACTACTACAGTAGTAGGCAGCTGGAAGCTTAGTTCATCAGAAGAGCTGTAATTTATGCTGCTATCCATAATTTGCTGGGAGTAGTCCTCTGCAGTCATATTTGCAAGATCGTGAGGTTTAAAGCTTGCATTTATCCTATTCGTCTGTGAAGTGACGACATCCCTGTTAAATCTGACTCTTCCGAAATCATTGAGAGACAACCCAATTCGGTAATCGTACTTGGTCAAGTTTCTACTATTGAAAACCTTGTTTTTATTCTTGAGGTTATTCTTTCTATATGTACTTTTTAAGCTACGTGGTCTATGCTCGTAAACAAATCCAATATCCATTGCATTACCTCTACCTAAGGCAGGATTTAATAAGAAATCAAGTGGGTTTTGAGTAGCAATATCTAAAGCAGTTTCTATGATATTGAGTTCTGCAGTTACCTTAATCGTACTATCCTCTAATCTACTTTCAAAGTGAGGTACATTTACCCCGTATACTCCCCGAGCATTGATTCGTTTGTACGTGAAGCCCATTTTAAGGTAGTGTTGTCTTTTCTCGTAGAGCTGAATAGCACCACCTACACCCAACTCTTGGTAAGCTAAGCTTCTAATATCAAAACCCAATTTCACTAGCGGGTCTTTATGATCATATTTTTCCTCCACTAAATATTTAAGCGACTGGTAATCCCCTTTATCAAAATTGGCTACTGCACGTTCACGAGCAAAAGCATAAATGCCAACTTTCTTGGTAATGGCTATCTGGGCAGCTAGCTGAAGGGCATCCAATTCTGCATACACCAGAGGTTTCAAGACTACCTTGCGGGGAGTTTTCACAGAAGCATGGTCTAGACTGCCTTGCTCTAGCCTTATGGGCCGACGACCCACTATACGTAGCAAGTCGTATTCTAAATCTGTGCGTAGTGCATTAGTATTTGCCCTGACACTTACTCCTACGAAGTTAAAACTATACCGGTCTATACCGCCTACAGCATTTGCAGGATTAGCAAGTGTACCGTATATCCCACTAAGATTACTTGGGGCTAACGATTTAAGTCCTTGGGCTTGTCCGAGCAGTGGTAAAAATAGTGTAACTAGAAGGAGGTTTTTAAGAGTCATACTACTCATAGACTACAAGACACAACAAAACGTTGCATAAAGCACTAAACTATATGTTTACTCCATTACCAATAAAAGTTGTAAATTTAAAAAGCGCTTACTTCTTTACGGTAAGCTTTTTGGTCATTTTATGACCGTCAGACTCTAATGTATAGAAGTATACTCCATCAGGGATATTGGTGACATCTATCATAAATGTACCGGAGTAAGGAAGCTTTTGCACTTGTATTACCTCGCCTAGTATGCTAGAGAGAGTAAGTGTGGCTTGAGCAGAAGAGAACTCAACATTTACATAGGTTTTCTCCTTGGCAGGATTTGGATAATTCTGGCCAAGCTTATCTCCACCCGTTGCAAATGAAATTGCACAAGTGAATAAAAGTGTAAACGCTATGGAAACTAATCGTTTCATTATGTGATGTACAAAAATAAGTAAATTATCGTAAAGCTGTCATTTTTTATATTAAAAAGAGCAGTTGCGATACTAAATCACAGTTAAAAACGTATCATATAAATCTTATAACGTCGGCTCTGCCATGTAGCTCATCTGTCCCTCAGATAACTGAAGATGCGTCTCCAAGTTATTCGTAAATAAGCCTCCTGTACCCAATCCTTGATGTAGTTTTACAGGATAGGTACTCACCCATTGAGCGATTGCATTCAGCCCTACATTACTCTCTAGAGCAGAAGTAGCCCACCAGTCTATATCAAGTTTATGCGCATGACCAATCCATTCATCTGCTTTTGAAACTCCTCCTATTAGGTTTGGTTTCAATATAAGGTATTGAGGTTTGATATGTCTAAGCATTTTGGCTGCCTCTGCTCCTGTATCTGTACCTATTAGTTCTTCGTCTAGCGCTATATCTACAGGGCTCTCAACACATAACTTTGCCATGTCGTCCCACTGTCGTGTTGCTATAGGCTGCTCTATGCTGTGAAGTTCAAACCTTTTCAGTTCTTGAAGCTGCTCTTGTGCTTCATCTGCTTTAAATCCTCCATTAGCATCTACTCTAAGGGTAATCTGAAACGCAGAATATTGACTTCTGATTCTCTCCAGCATTCGACACTCTTCATCAAAATCTAAGGCTCCTACCTTGAACTTAATGACCGTAAAACCCGCAGCTATTTTTGCCAAGGCCTCTTCGTACATGGTCTCAGCATCATTCATCCATACCAGACCATTTACAGGAATCTGAACTTCTCCATTGGTAAATGGTGTGTGATACATTCTCCCTGCTTTATCTGCTTTTAGATTAAGAAGGGCTGTCTCTATCCCAAAGCGGATACTCGGATACTGTACTAAGTCTACTTCTCTTAAGTCCCCAACTGCACAAAATTCCTCTAGTTTTTTTTGCAAAATCGGCTCATAGTCCGTTACGTCATCCACACTGAGTAGCGACAATGGTGCAGCTTCTCCTAGTCCAGTTTTCCCTGATTTAATATCATGCAATTCTATAAGGTAAATGACTCTTTTAGTAAATACGTTTCTGGACGTTTTTGCTGGCTTTATAAAATCCAACTCATGCTTACGGATTGTAAAAGTGAACATATCTCTAGTAAAACAATTTTAACAGAAAAAGTATGACGACTACCAAACTGCCCAATGAGAGAAATTTAAGCTGTTGATTATAATCTACAGCACTATCTGCTACTTGCAGCCTTGTAATGTGCAAATACCCTAACACTAAAACGCCTAGAGGTGCTAGGCTCACGTATCCTTCTAAAAAATGATGTCCTAAGAAACCTAAAAACGCAACAGATAACAATGCTATCTGGTAGCTTATTGCTCCATCTTTACCCATTTTAGAGGCAAGTGTGATTTTATTAGTAAGCACATCCTTATCCAAGTCTCTGATATTATTGACATTGAGGACACCTACGCACAGGCTTCCGTAGGCTATAGCTGGTAACCAATAACTTGCTTGAATATCTTGCTTAAATAAAAATGACGTCCCTACCACACCTATTAATCCAAAAAACACGAACACAAATACGTCGCCAAGTCCATTGTATCCATAAGCCCTTTTACCAACGGTATACATCACTGCTGCAGCTATACTCGCTAGTCCTAATCCTAAAAACTGAAACCAATACGTCCACTGGTCTCCGAAGGAAATCGTGAGTAAGTAAATACCTGCTGTAAGAGCCAATAGTCCAAAGAGAACCATGGCTATTTTCATAGCTTGTGGTGTAATATTACCTCCAGCAAGTTGACGATCCTTGCGGTGCTTGTCTGTGCCCTTTACGTAGTCCCCATAATCGTTTGCTAGGTTACTAAGTACCTGTAAAAAGATTGCTGTAAGTGCAGCAAATAAAAAAATATTAAAGTCAAAAGCTAACTCATGCAGCTTACTGCCCAGTATGATAGCACCAAGCGCTAAGGGAAGTGTCTTTAGTCTAAAAGCTGCTAGCCAATGTTTCATTTTATCACCTATTTCACCCAGGTATTATTGCTCGTATCTGTATCTGCTGTTTCTAAATTTGGGTCAAGTACTATTTTAGCAACAGGTTTATCCGTAACCAATACTTTACTAACTGTTTCTTCGAGCTTTTCATTTTGCATTTTCCAGATTTCAGCAGGTATACGAATCTCTTCTGTAGTACCATCTGCATACTCCAATTTAAAGATAACTGGCATTACTAGCCCGCCTATCATCTTGAGGTCTACTTGATAGAAATACGCTTCTTCATTTAGCTTACTCTTACGTGTATCACTAATGCTTCCTTTTACTTTCTCATACGCTGCTGCAGGATCTGAGGAATACATTACGCTCTGTAATATCGGATCGAAACTCCCTTTCTTTGATTGCTTCTTCACCATCTTTCGTGCTTTCTTAGACGATGTGCCTTCTGACGGCTCATTGAAATTTACTCTGTATTCTTTTACATCAGTAATCGCTACATCACAGTGATCTGTAGTGTAAAACCATCCTCTCCAAAACCAATCTAAATCCATAGCACTGGCATCTTCCATAGTGCGGAATAGGTCAGCCGGACTCGGATGTTTAAACATCCATCTATTGGCATACATCTTAAATGAGTAATCAAATAATTCTGGCCCCATTACTGTTTCTCTTAATATATTTAGCGCTGTACACGGTTTACCGTATGCATTATTACCAAACTGGTAGATGCTCTCCGAGTTACTCATAATAGGCGATATGTATCGCTTATCTCCACCCATATAAGGCACTATTTTATCGGCTGGTCCTCGACGACTTGGAAACGCTTTCCCTGATTCATCTGTCCACTCACGCTCTGTTTGATACTGAGGAAAGTATTTAATCCTTCATCCATCCACGTCCATTGTCTCTCGTCTGAATTAATAATCATCGGAAAGTAGTTGTGCCCTACTTCGTGAATGATTACGAGTATTGTTCTGTATTTTACTGCATCTGTAAATTTACCTTCTGCATCCGTTCTGCCTCCATTAAAACAAATCATAGGATATTCCATTCCTATGCTTTTACCATTGATAGAATAGGCTACTGGATAAGGGTAATCAAATGTAAACTTAGAATACGTCTCTAACGTCAGTACAATAGCCTTGGTACTATACATCTCCCACATTGGGTTTCCTTCTTTAGGGTAGAGCGACATCGCCATCACTGTTCTGTCGCCAAATTGCACTCCTTGCGCATCCCAGATAAACTTCCGACTTGCACACCACCCGTAGTCTCTTACATTCTCGGCTTTAAAGTGCCATGTTTTAGTCTCTTTAGACCTACTTACTTCACTCTTTTCAGCTTCAGCCTGAGTGACTATAACTACTGGAGTTTCGCTCGTCTTCGCTTTTTCTAATCTTGCTTGCTGCTCTAGACTAAGCACCTCGTTTGTATTTTGAATCTCACCAGTAGCACCCACAATCATATCACTCGGTACAGTAAGTTTCACATCATAGTCTCCAAAAGGAAGCGTAAACTCTCCTCTACCCAAGAACTGCTTGTTTTGCCATCCAGTGACGTCACTGTATACCGCCATTCTAGGAAAGAACTGAGCAATGGTATATAGGTAATTATCATCTTCCTCAAAATACTCGTATCCACTTCTACCTCCTATTTCCATGCGGTCATTTATATTGTACCACCACTTGATATTTATCTTGATAGACTCTCCTGCTTTCAGGGGTGTATCTAGATTAATACGCATCATGGTATGGTTTACTTTTACGGTATAGTCTTTACCTGTGGCATCTTTTACATGGTCTATGTTAAACCCACCCGGAAAGGTATGAAATAGATTGAAATACTCATACAAGCTAACTCCATCATCCAGTTTATCTTGTTGTATCTGATAGGTTTCCGAATCAGGACTTCGCATATTTTGATCTAACTGTATCCAGAGGTACTCTAGTTGATCTGGAGAGGCATTGTTATAGGTAATTTCTTCTTCGCCGTATATGCGTTGGTTTTCGTCATCTAGACGGAGAGCCATCGTATAATCTGCAGTGTTTTGCCAGTACTGATGTCCTGGAGCTCCGCTTGCGGTGCGGTACACATTAGGAGTAGGCAAATCTGGATCTAACTGCCGAAATTTATTTTGATTGGTATTTGGGTTTTGAGCTAAAGAGCCAAAACCAATAAAGCTAAAAGCTATGCTGAGTATGAATGCTATTTTTTTCATAAAAATAAAAGAGTCGCAAAGAAAGGGATTTTAGAGAGAAATACTCACCGGATAATTATAAGCAGCTACACTCTGTCGGAGCATTCTACTATTCATTTGTATAGTTCTCTTAACTGGAGTAGTGTCAGCATAACTAGTCATACTTGCAAAGACTCATCAAAGATAGGTACAGGATTTATTTCGTTAGTCTAAATTCTAGCCATTCTATGCTCCATTTATTTTTCGTGGAGCACTTCTATATTATCTTTGAACTGTTTATGAATGGTATTTGCTTTGGTCAGCTCTCATTATGCAATGTGTTAAACTTGACCAACTAGTGAACAAAAAACAACAAATCAATTTTAGCGATGCTTAATCTACTTTTCTCACTCCTACTTTTACTCGCTCCCACACACGACTTCCACACCTCCTGGATGAACATGACGTACAACGAAGATTCTAAACTATTTGAAACGACATGGCGCACTGACACTGAACACCTAGAGGGAGTATTGTCTGCATTTTCAAAACAACATGTGCACCTCGAAAACACTTCAATAGAATCTCATAAAGACCTTGTTTACAAATATATATCATCCAACACTTCTCTCTTATTTAACGGTAAAGAACAAGATTTAGCCATAGACGTAATTGAGGTAACCTTTGCCGAAGTAATCGTCCACTTCAAACCCTTCAAATACCGTAGAAAACTAAAAACAGTGAGCATGGAAAACTCACTGCTCCAAGCTCAATTTCCCAATCAGAAAAATATGGTACAGATAAACTACAAAGGCAACATGTATAGTATGTTATTAGGAGGAGCGAAACTGTATGAAGAAGTGGTGATTGAATAAATGCTAACCATATTGATATTGTATATGGAAGTTTAATTTTGAAATTGGAATAAACGCCAAAATTATACTCTACTCTTCTGATAAATATCTATCACAAGACTAACTCCCTGCTTACTTAAAACCCGAATTCCACTATTCTTTTGGGCCACAGATTTTCGTCAAATGATATGAGTGAGGCATTTTGAAAAAAAACAGAGCCTGTAATATCTAGCCAAAATACCTACATCTGAGGGCTTTTATGAAGAGGGCATTCTGCTTCCACCAGAAAACAGCCATTTGCTTCCCAAAATTGACTTGCCATAGCCTACTATGCCTTCAGCAATTTCACTTGCAACTCACTATTTTCAAGCGGTCTGAGTCCAAAATGATAATCGAACTCAGGTTTAAATACTACCTTCGCAGCCATGCCTTTTGAACTACAAGCACCCTTTGAACCTACCGGAGATCAACCCGACGCAATTAAGAAATTAGTACAAGGTGTAAATGACGGCTTACCCGCTCAAACGCTTTTAGGTGTGACAGGTAGTGGTAAAACGTTTACCATGGCAAATGTCATTCAGCAAACGCAGAAGCCTACACTCATTGTAAGTCATAATAAAACGCTAGTAGCTCAACTCTATGGTGAGTTCAAGCATTTTTTTCCAAATAACTCTGTACAATACTTCGTATCGTACTACGACTATTATCAGCCTGAGGCATTCATCCCAAGTAGCAATACTTACATAGAGAAAGACCTCAATATCAATGAAGAAATAGAGAAAATGCGGCTAAAGACTACGTCTGCTCTGCAGAGCGGACGTAGGGATATCATCGTGGTAGCATCTGTAAGTTGTATTTATGGCGCCGGTAATCCCAATGACTACGAGGACAGTATTATCCGTATATCTGTAGGACAAAAAATAAACAGGAACACCCTACTTCAAGCTTTAGTCGCTAGTTTATACTCTCGGACAGCAGCAGATTTTAAGCGGGCCACTTTCCGGGTAAAAGGAGATACTGTAGACATCTACTTAGCCTATGACGATATAGCCCTGCGCGTAGGGTTTTTCGGAGATGAAATAGAGGAGATAGAAACTATAGATCCGATGACGGGTGCTCGAATCAGCGTATTGCAAGATGCTGCCATATTCCCTGCTCAGCTTTTTATCACACCAAAAGATAGACTAAACAACGCAATCACACATATACAAGACGATATGGTGAAGCAAGTAGAATACTTTCAAAGCATAGGCAAGCCACTCGAGGCCAAACGATTACAGGAGCGTACAGAGTTTGATATGGAGATGATGCGTGAGCTAGGGTATTGTAGTGGCATAGAAAACTACAGTCGATACATGGATGGCAGACAGCCTGGTCAACGGCCATTCTGCCTGCTCGATTATTTTCCGGACGACTACTTGATGATCATAGATGAAAGCCACGTGACCCTCCCTCAGGTACGTGCTATGTATGGTGGAGATAGAGCTAGAAAAATAAACTTGGTAGACTACGGCTTCAGATTGCCTGCTGCATTGGACAATAGACCGCTGAAATTCGAGGAATTCGGTGATGTGACTAACCAAGTAGTTTACGTAAGTGCTACGCCTGCTGACTATGAGATAAATGATAGTGAAGGTGTAATCGTAGAGCAAGTAATACGCCCTACAGGACTACTAGACCCTGTCATAGAGGTAAGGCCAAGCACCAATCAAGTAGACGATCTACTCGACCAGATAGACGAACGTGTAAAAATGGGAGATCGCGTACTCGTAACGACTCTCACTAAGCGAATGGCTGAGGAACTAGACAAGTACATCCGAAACCTAGGCATCTCCGCTACGTACATACACTCTGAAGTAAAAACGATGGACCGAGTGGAAATCTTAGACAGGCTTCGTGCTGGAGATATCGATGTACTCATTGGAGCAAACCTATTACGAGAAGGATTGGACCTCCCAGAGGTGAGCCTAGTCGCTATACTAGATGCGGATAAGGAAGGTTTTTTACGCAGTGAACGAAGCCTTGTACAGACCGTAGGTCGTGCTGCACGTAATGTGAATGGTAAAGTCATCATGTATGCCGATAAGATCACTGACAGTATGCGGAAGACTATAGACGAGACTGAGCGTCGCAGACTGGTTCAGATGAAGTACAATGAAGAACACGGCATTAACCCGGAAACCATCATACGCAGCAAAGAATCTGTCTTTGAGAAAAAAGATACATCTGCATTGGAACGAGTGACCAACCCATATGAAAGAAGGGAAAGTCCTATGAGTATCGCAGCAGACCCTGTAATGCAATATATGACCAAGGATGCTGTAAAAAAGGCACTCGAGAGCACAAAAGCTCAAATGCTAAAAGCTGCCAAAGAAATGGATTTCATGGAAGCGGCACGGTTAAGAGATGACATGAATGAACTGGAAATCAAGCTAAAAGGAATGAAATAATCTCTACGGAGATTATGTTTTATGTATGAAAAAAAGATATTTTCGTCAAATGAAATTAAAAAACACATTCTTTTTGGCAGCCATTGTATCAGGAGCTGCACTACTATCATCTTGCGGTACCACAACTTTTTCTAATACCAAATTCAGAATAAAATCATCTGACCATCAAGATATAAACAAAGGTTCTATACAACAAGTAAGCAAAATTGCTGACTACAAAGTGGATCTAACAAAAGTAACCGCAACTTATGAAGATCAAACAGGTCATTCAATGAGTACTTCAAGACAGTCTGTAGAAACTGCAAAGCAATTTGCCATCGCAGCGGCCATAGAAAAAGCAAAGTGCGATTTTTTAGTAAGCCCTCGTTTTGATATTGAAGTTGCAGGTACGTATATAAAAGCAACCGTAATTGGATATCCAGCACATTACACAGTATTTACTACTGCCGTAGTCACTGAGGTAGTGTCACCAGAGCAAGAGGCTCCAAAAGCTAACAATCCACTTCAGAACGTGTATCAGCCTAAAAAATAACCAACAGCTAATATGAAAATATATACCTACTTAATGGTGATGGTAGGAGCGCTGTTGTTAAGTTCTTGTGCCACCACTCCAACGAGTTTTAAGTTTAGACTTAAGGATGCAGATCATCAAACTGTAAATAAAGGAGTCATCAATCAAGTAAGCAAGATAGCCGAGTACAGAGTAGACCCTCAAAAAGTAGAAGGTACCTACACTGGCGCTTACGATCGAAAATTCCCGTCACGAAGCATCGAATTGGCAAAAGAATTAGCCATAGGCGATGCAATAACTAAGGCAAAATGTGACTTTCTAGTTAGTCCTGCTTATGACATTGAAGTCAATAAAAAGACTATTACTGCTAAAGTAATTGGGCATCCTGCTCACTATCTATCGTTTAAAACGCAGACTGCTTCAGATAGTGTATTGCTGAAAACGCAAAAAGTATCTGTAGTGCCTACTAGCAATGACGTAGCACCGATAACACCTGAAGACATACAAAAAAACAATAAAGCTAAAGCAAAAAAAGCATTAAAAGCTTTAGGAATAACATACCTGATACTTGGAGCAATAGTTGCTATTGCACTAAATCAATAACGGGACTCATCTCATTGTATAGCAATATCTTATGAGCGAGATAAATCACGGCAAGACGATTTATCTCGCTCACTTGGATTGCCCTCCCACTTTTTTCTCTTAATTTGTATTTTCACCATGAAAAAGCAAATACTCATTCTGCTCGTATTATTCTCGGCTTGTGCTAGTACTCACCCAGTATCTTATGTCACTGGTATATCAGAAGCTACTATATCCTTACCAGAAGGTGCTAGAAATGTATCTATTATCAATAGAATACGCCTCGCCTACCCTACGAATAACGCTAACGTATTGTTGCTCAATGCAAATAATACTGACCTGCTAAATGCTACCGTAAATACCTTCCGAAATACGCTAAGAAGTCAAAACTACCTCACGATAGTCAACGAATCTCAAGCACATAAGTCTAACGCAAACGGAACATATCCCGCTGCACTTTCCACTACAGATCTCAAACAGATAGGAATGGGAAGCGATTTGGTTATTTCTCTAGAAAAATTCAGCCAGCGCATAGAAGACAGTTATACCATCGAAATACGAAGACAAAATCTAGGAAATAATACGTTTAGAGAAGTTGATTTTTATATAGGTAAACGAAAAATAGATGTACAACTGGGCTGGCGACTATATGATACAAAAACAGGTGTCATCATAGATGAATGGGAAGAAAATGATAACTACTTCTATGAGTCTGAAGGGCTTACGCGAGTGCGAGCTACACAGCTCTTAAATATTAACTACAGACGTGAAATGCAAAACCTCGGCAATAGCTACGGTAGGCGATATGCTTCACGTATATCTCCAACTACACATCAGCAGACTGTGGCATTATACAGTGCGGGGAATGATGCATTAGTAGCAGGGATTAACGCTGCAAAAAACGGGCAGTGGCATGAAGCTCAAAACATCTGGGAGCGTGGTCTGAAAACAGAGGTGAAACGTAAAAAACGTGCTATGTTGCTTCATAATCTGGCCATCAATCAAGAGCAAATGGGCAACAATGCAGAGGCCAGAAAACTTGCTGCTCAAGCAGCAGAAGAACACCCACTAGGTGCCAAAACGCAAAGTATCGTAGGCTTTGCCCCAAGAGCTTATTAGAAAGCCACGGAAATAATTGTAACCCCTTCTTTCTACCTCCTTCCATTTCCTCCAAAAGATAACAAGCCATTACGCTAGAAACGGAATACTCAAAGACCGTTTTCTAAAATAAAATTTAAACTTTCTGGGTGACCTTTCAGTACATTTGACATTAACGTATAGAATGAATAACCAAGATCTTATATCTCTGATAAGAAATGGCAACGAAAGGTCACGCCAAAAAGGCTTGACCCTACTTTACAATTACTATCCAGTTATTAAAAAATGGCTAGTGACCAATGGCTGCGCTAAGGAAGATACGCAAGACATCTTTCAGCAAGCTTTATTAGTCTTTTGTGAGAAATGCCAAGACTCAGACTTTACGTTAACCGCAAGTATAGATACCTACTTGTTTTCTGTTTCCAAATTTGTCTTTTATGCTAAAACCAGAAAAGATAAAAACCCATCCAATCTTGATGAACTAGACTTAGTCGCATCTAATGATGCAGACGAACTGCTCCAAAAGGAAGAACGACTAAACCTAGCCAGCAAAGCATTTTTGCAACTTGGAGAACGCTGCCGCACTATCCTACAGCTTTTTTACTTGAAAAAGAAAAGTATGAAAGCCATAGCGGAGCAACTCAGCTTCAAAAGTGAGAAAGTAGCCAAGAATCAAAAGTACAAGTGTTTACAGCACGCCAAAAAAGAAGTCCTAAAACTGGAACAAACAATCTGAAACAGAAAACAAGATGGAAGAAATCATAGAACAATACCTGCTCGGGCAGCTCTCCAAAGAGGAGAAAGCAGCCTTTGAGCATCGCATAAATACAGAGCCTAATCTAGCCAAGGAAGTAAAGATCCAACGCGAGCTAATGGAGGCTATCAAAATACAAGGACTAAAAGCAGATATTGTAATTGCAAGTGAGAGTTACCTGGTTACTCAAAGAATCAAGAAATTTCTACTAATTGCTGTGGTGACCATATTGATAATATCTAGTATTTTATACCTAAAAAATAAATCTAATCGAATCAATCAAGTTAGAGTCATACAGACAGGAAAAGAGCTAGTGTTTGACAGTGTAGAGGTTCAAAGCAAATCTCCACAAGGCATTAACCTAAATCAAGAAACAGATAATACAAGCACAGAAATTGTCCAGAAGTCTGTTTCTAATCTCAAATTAAGGGAGAGTAATGATAATACCCCAAAAGAGGATTCTAGTATATGGCATCCAAGACTTACGGACCAGAGACGCTTGAAAAGCCAAATTATTATTCCTTATACTGTCGATTCTCCCGTAATCAATAATTCAAAAACATACACTCCCACTACCTTCGCCAAGCAAACCCAACTCCAGAACTACCTAAAATCAGAATACCCTTCATTTTACGAAGAGTTAGCAAATGACTTTGATTTAGATGACCCTACCTTTCACGCTAGTTTTAAGGTGAATTATTGCAACTTTAAGAAGACACCAATAATCACGGCTTCCGATGATGAAAAAGCTGAGCAATATGAAATAGACATGAGCAATACAATTATCAAATCGCGAGAGTTTAAAAAGTTCTTTGAACTGTGTGCTTTAAATTGACGTAAACAAAAAAAGGACTTGCCTAGGCGAGTCCTTTTTTCACTATTCAACTGATTAACCAGTCAACTATTAACTCTATTACGCCATTCCACCCAAACCACTTCTGTGGCTTGTGTCTCCTGTATCTACAAGGTCTGTAAGACTCATTTCCAAAGCTTTACGGCTTAGTCCTGTAGTTTTAGGATTGAACTGGTGGAGACGTGCCATCATATTACCTATGATCTCTGATGCGTCTTTCAAGATAGCTACATCATCTACTTCCCCTTTTTCACTCATCAAGAACCCGAATGTACGCGCCATACCACAATTCGCTATGAAATCTGGCACTACAGCTATGTTCGCATCTGCATACATAGAGATCTCTCCCATAAATATTTCTGGATCAGCAAATGGCACATTAGCCCCACAACTTATCACTTCGCACTGTCCGTCTATCAGACTAGTTACTTGATCTTTGGTCACTAATCTACTGCCAGCTCCTGGTATAAATATCTCTGCTCCTAGGTTCCATATCTGCTCATTTACTTCTGCAAATGGCTTAAAACCAGCGGTATTAGCATTTAACTTGTTACCATCTCTATTCACAAACATATCGGTCACTTCTTCTAGTGAGTATCCTTCTTTATTGATAAGTCCACCGTCACGATCTATGATACCTACTATTTTCACTCCGTGCTTAGCTAGATAAAAAGCAGCAGCAGCACTCACATTTCCCCATCCTTGTATGATAGCGGTTTTATGATTCATAGTTCCGCCCCATAGCTCATAGTAGTGACGTACGCCCTCACTTACTCCCCAGCCTGTTATCATGTCAGAAACATTGTATTTTTTAGATACATCTGGCGTAAATCGCTCGTCTACAATAGGAAGTAATACCCCACTTTGCAATCGTGTGATCGCCTGAAGCTTTTCTACCTTACTGTAGTTTTTATAATATCCCTGCACCACACCTTCTTGCGGATGAAGTACCCCTAGATCTGCTGTGTATGGAATCACTTCATTGTACTGATCCACATTCATGTCGCCACCCGTACCATAGTAATTACGAAGCATGGGCATTACAGCGGCATACCATCTGCGCAGCACTCCTTCTTTACGTGGATCTGCTGGGTCAAAATTGATTCCAGACTTCGCCCCACCAATAGGAGGTCCAGCCACGGTAAACTTTACTTCCATGGTTTTGGCCAATGACTCTACTTCACGTTTATCCAGTCCTTTACGCATACGCGTACCACCACCGGCAGCGCCATTTCTTAATGAGTTTATCACTACCCATCCTTCCGCTTCTGTTTCAGAATCTTTCCATTCGAAGACTATCTCCGGACGCTTATTTTCAAACTTTTTTAATAAATCTTCCATTACACTATTTTTGAGAAATTACCATATAAACTGCCACTCACAGAGTCTGACTTAGCCCCTGTAGCTGCAGCTATTACATTTGTTTTGTTTTGCACTCTTAATATGCCTAGAAGGCCAAAGGCCAAGGCTTCTTTATAATTCACGACCTTATCCTCTGGTACTACTACCTCCGCATCTGTGTGGGTGCGTATATGAGATATGAGCGTCTTATTAAACGCTCCTCCTCCAGTGATATAAATGCGTTTCCCATTAGCTTCATTGCTGCAGATATCTTCTATACTATTCCCAATTTGCTGCGCGATATGATCTACCAAGGTTTTCATCTTGTCCTCCTTGCTCGCTTCGCTAGCTCTCACATTTGCCCAGAAATGAGAACTAATCCACTCTCTACCGAGAGACTTAGGCGGCTCATAGCTGTAGTATTCTATCGCATTGAGGTCTCCTAATAAGTCATAATCTATATGCCCTCGCTCTGCAATCTCACCGTCTTTATCATACTCCATCTCAAATTCACGGGCTATCCTATTGAGAACGATATTGCACGGGCATACGTCGTAGGCTATTCGCTGACCATATACATTGCCACTTATATTGGCAAACCCACCGAGGTTTAGACACATATCATACTCGCTAAAGAGTAACTCATCTGCTATACCTACCAATGGGGCTCCTTCTCCGCCCAGTATGACATCCAGCGCTCTAAAGTTAGTAACAACGGGTAATCCAGTAAATGCTGTAATACTATTTCCATCGCCAATCTGAACAGTAATATTATTTTCAGGCTGGTGAAATACGGTATGTCCGTGTGAAGCTATTAAGTCTGCTTCTAGGTTATTTTCTTTTAAAAATGAATTGATGTTCTCACCAATAAACTGCCCATAAAAACGGTCTGTCTTGTGAAAAATCATCGAGTTTTGGTGACGCAGCTTAGAGAGTCTTAATCTCCATTTTTCTCCGTACTCTATGGTGGTAGCTTCATTTATAGCATACTCCCACTTACCATCTTCTCGCTCTGTAAGCGATACGTGAGCTATATCAAGCCCATCCATGGATGTGCCAGACATCACCCCGACTATATTGTATTTTCTCATCTGTTATTTTAATAAAAATGTATGTTGCCTTTGCAACCTATGTTTTTCGCAAACCCTCCCCTCTAATACTATTTTAGATTCCTGAGGCAAAATTAAGTGTAAATGCGTCTTTTACAAGTATGAAGCCCATTGGTCAATTTAAACATATGATTAAGAACTTTATCCATACTAAATACATCAGGTAAACAGTACTTTTGAAATACTGCATGAGATATTTACTTTTTATTTCAGTTTTCCTCTGGAACGTATTTACTGTATTAGCTCAAGACTCGAGTACTTTCACTAGTAATCTAAACTATGGCGTAAGTGGATATGTGACTATGGCTACAGGAATCAATGATAACGCAACTACATATGGTGTAGGTGGTGACCTTTTTGCTGCCTATCGGATAGCACCACGAAACTACGTGCAAAGTAAACTTGGTTATAAGCGATATTCATACGAATACAATGACTTGACTCAAAAAAGGACCATGGAAGATATTCATTTAAGTCTGGCAGTGAAGCATTCGCTAAATGAAGAAAAAGGTATCCGGGTATTGCTTGGATATGAGCCCGCTTACATCATAAATGCTCAAAATACCTATCTTGGGTACCTAGATTCTCTGCCTTCTACATACTTTCAGAAACAGCTAACCAATCGCCTGAGTCATAGTTTATATGCTGGACTAGAGTTTCAGAGTAAACACAACGGTTCTATAGATATTGGTTATAGCTACACCCTTAACAAGACAACAACTAATGGGTATTACGATGCTATTCCAAATCACTTTACTGTAGCCTACAATTTCAGGTTTAATACCAATAAAGTAATCTCCCCAGAAGTGCTCCAAGCTAAAGCGACACTAAAAAAGCTCACTCAAGACACTCTTTATTTTATAAATAGAGGATGTTCAGAAGACTATACCTTTGATCAATTAGATTCATTACTAAGTAAAAACTATTCTTATTCGGCCTATAGACTTCTACAGGACAATGAAATAGCACAAGTGAGTAATCAGCCTAATGTAGTACATTTTGCTATTATAGGACAGCACTACGGAAGCACATCTGACCCACTAAGCAGTGGCATATACCTGCTAGATAGCAAACTAAAAAGTACAGAATTCCCATATCCGTACCACACCACTAATCCTAAAAATAGCAATGGATTCTCGCTCTGTTTTGGTGGGTTAAGTAATACTGCAGCTCTTATATCTACATTCGACCAGAGACTAAAAAAGAAGTTCTTTGAACTATAAAGCCTACATGTCGATACATTTAGAAAATAACCTCACCTTTAGTACTTTTGTAGTCATGAAAAAAACCGCGTCATTACTGTTACTTATTTGCTTTACTTATCATTCACAAGCTCAACAGTCAAACACACCTCTAGCCACAGAAATAGATAGCATGTCCTATGCCGTAGGGATGAATATAGCCTCCAGTCTAAAAGGTGGTGGAATAGATACCCTAAATTATGAGGTATTCACAGCCGCACTAAAAGACGTAATAGAGTATAACCATGCCAATATGGATGGACAAGTGAGTAATGCTGTGGTAAATGCATACGTAGCTAAAGTAAAAGAAAGGCAACTTGCCGCAGCTACCGCAGAAGGTACTGCATTCCTAGCTGCTAATGCTAAGAAAAAAGGGGTACAAGTGATGCCAAACGGACTACAATATAAGGTGATCACAGAAGGTACAGGACCAAAACCTGTAGACGGTCAAACGGTAAGCACCCACTACAAAGGGACGCTAATCAATGGCAAACAGTTTGACAGTAGTTATGACCGAGGAGAGCCTACCAGTTTCAATATAAATCAGGTAATTCCAGGATGGACTCAAGCACTTAAAATGATGCCCGTAGGTTCTAAATGGGAAATCTACATACCTCAGGAATTAGCATACGGTGAGCGTGCGATGGGAGCCAATATACCGGCATATTCTACGCTTATTTTCACCATAGAGCTACTTGAGATTGTGCAGTAAACTGGCAGGTTTCAAGCAGCTTTGAATAGCTTTTTAACGTCTTCAAATAAGAAGAATCTCTGATGGTATAAGAGTGCCATCTAGCACACCTGTGGTAATGGGTTAGCCTTTGATTTTAGGTATACAATAATAGTTGAAAGCCTTATTTTTGATTTGAGAAGACGATTTCAGGCTAACTGGCTATTACAATCATGCTTACCTCACATCTTACTTACACCAACTGCATCAACTCTGACACACTCACTACCTGCACCTCTTCGGTAAGCGGATAGCCACGCAGCACAGGTGCTACTATATAGTTGCGAATAGTGCCAAGGTCTTGCTTGGCGGTAGTAAATGATTTGGTAGTACTTGGCGTACTACTCAGTTTTACTTCTATGCTAATGGCTGGCTTACCTCCTTCTGTAATCACAAAATCCATCTCCGTACCATCTGCAGTTCTATAAAAATATAGTTGACTTGCATCCACTTTAGTAAGTAATTGATTTAGCACAAAGTTTTCAAACGATGCACCCACAACAGGATGCCCAAGGAGCTTGTCGTAGGAGTTTATATCGAGGAGTGAATGCAATATTCCCGTATCTAACACATACACAATAGGCGACTTTACCAAGCGTTTTTTACCGTTAGTATGATACGGTTTTACTAAGTGAATGAGAAATGCTGCTTCCATAAAATCGAGGTAATGCCGCACCGTTGGGGCTGACAAACCAATGGATTTTGCAATGGTAGAAATATTGAGTAATTGTCCGTTCTGATGAGCTATGATCTCCCACAGGCGACGGAGAGTTACGGGATTGGCATTGAGTCCGAGCATGGGCAAATCTCGCTCTAGGTAACTTCGAATAAAACTGCCACGCCAAAGTAGGGCATGCTCCTCGTCATTGGCTAGAAACGAATTGGGAAATCCTCCTCTAAACCACAGTTTATCTTGTAAATCTGCACCTACTTCTTGTAAACTAAAAGGATACATTTGATGATAGGTCACTCTACCCGCCAAGCTTTCGGAGCTATCACGTATCAGTTCTGGTG
>Ga0115558_1000223_pt1 | contig 39244 bp, 38 predicted proteins | sample COGITO_mtgs_1104_4_FD_87279 | JGI IMG/M metagenome (GOLD analysis project Ga0115558, IMG submission 87279) | Pelagic marine microbial communities from North Sea - COGITO_mtgs_110426 | ecosystem: Environmental > Aquatic > Marine > Epipelagic | place: Germany:Helgoland, sampling site Kabeltonne... | reverse complement strand
TCATTAGATATTAGTTACAGCAGGTTCGGTTTCTTTATTAGAGCAGTGATTAATATATCTTCGATAGCGGTCTGTTTTGGCCTGATAAAACTCTTAGCATAAGAAATAGTTTTTCGACATAAAAAAGCAGTGAAGAAGGTTGCAAAAAAAAGGGGGAAATCTAATTCACTGTTCCAAAAAACTCAGTCGTCAAAGAATAGACATCTAATCGTTAAACAAAAATATTTGTTAAGACATGAAACAAGGATCCAGCAATGAAATCTATATTAATAAATATCGCTCGTGTGCTGTTTGCATTATATTTTCTTGCGCCAGGAATTGGTAAGTTTGCATCGTGGGATATGCATGTAGCGCTAATGGAAACCCACAATATGATCATGGTCCCAATTCTTTTAGCAATTGCTGGTGTTGCCCAAATTGGTGGGAGTATCTGTCTTTTGTTTAATAAACAGGTGGTTGTCTGCGCGCTTGGTTTTGCTGCGATGGTCTTACTAATAAACCTAAATTTACATGACTTTTGGAATGTTTATGAGGGTGTTGATGTCAAACATGAATCTCAGAATTTCTTTAAAAATCTTGGAATATTTTCTGGCCTTTTACTGCTCGCTGCAGTCAATATGGACGAGTCCCATGACAAGTTAATACCTGAGTAATTGAGCGGGAAACCGTACCGGTGGTGACGGAAATTCTGTTACGGTGGTGTGGATTTAAACAGTGATTTAATAGGAGACAAAAATGGAGGGGTTGGCAGTAATGGGTTTCGTTTTCGGAATGGTTGGAGTGGTAGCGCTAGTGCGTTTGGAAAAATTAATCAAAACGCTTAAAGAAAAAGGAATTCTCGAAGAGAGTTACAAGGAAGAGTAAATTACGATCCCGACGCAGTCATTTATGATTAATTAATAAATGACGATCATCTATAGACATAGTGCTTTTGCCCTTTTAGCAATTCCTGTTGGGGCTGTCCATTTTTTAAACAAAAAAATCGCTTACCTACTAGCGGGCGGCTTATCGCGTTGGATTAGGCAATCTATTGGACTAAACGTAGACCAAAACGCGCTTAGCAACAAAGTTCGATTAGGTGAGTATCCTGCCTAGCTGAACCTGTCGCTATAGATGGTAGTCTGTGTACTCGGCAGGGTGAGAATTAATGACTGCGCAGAGACGAGAGTCCAGCCTGCAATTGCTGCAAGTGGGCTTGAAGCTGTGGGCCTTTTTTCTGTGCCACGCCAATTGCCAGCACGTCGATAACAGCGAGATGTGCAATGCGTGATGAAAGTGGAGTATAAATTTGAATATCTTCCTTGGCATCAATTTCGATGGCAATGCTGGCACTGCGCGCAATCGGTGTGCCACTCGGCGCCAGTCCGACCACTATACCGCCAGCACGTTTAACCAATTCCATAGAATCGAGCAGCGCTTGGGTTCGTCCCGACTGTGAGATGGCAATAACCACATCGCCGGGTTGCAGCGATGTGGCAGACATATTTTGTAGGTGAGGATCTGAATAGGCCGCCGAGGTGATTTGCAGCCTAAAAAATTTATGCTGAGCGTCAAAGGCTACGGCCGCAGATGCGCCAAAGCCATAAAACTCCACTCGCTGTGCACTGCAAATAGCCGCCACAGCTGCCTCAAGATTTTCCAGAGCAAGACTGTCGCGAACTTTTAGCAGGGTATCGACTGTTGAATCGAAAACCTTATGTGTATATTCGCGCGTGGAATCTGTATCGGTGACGGCAATCTGACCATAACTTGGGCTTGAGGCGAGCTGTTGTGCTAGCGCTAATTTAAAGTCTTGAAAGCCGTGACAGCCCACCGCGCGACAGAAGCGCACCACGGTTGGTTCGCTAACGCCAGCCTGTTGCGCCAGATCGACTATTCTCATGCGGATTACACCGAGTGGCTCTTTGAGAACAAATTCGGCAACCTTGCGCTCGGATTTGCGCAGGTCGATCAGTGTGTCGCTAATCGTTTGAGTGAGCTGTGCTGGTTTCATAGGGTAACCAAGATGAGTTATGTAAAAAATTTACAAGAAAAACGGTTTTAATGCCAGTTTTGTAGTGAAATAAACGACTTAATACTCTTCTTTGCCGCGCCTCTCTCTCGAGTATCAGGTTAGCCTAAATAAGTTTGTGCTGCGGTAGATTGCCGGGCCACACTACTAGCGCGGTCTGAGAGAGCTGTCTACCTTAGACCGACCAGCCTACATCAGAGACCCTCAACCCGAAAAACCCAGCCCAAAAAAACTAACTAGTTAAACCCAATTTAGCCCAACAATAGCGTCATACAACTTGCTAGAATAGCGGCCTATGGATGTCACCTCGATTCTCAATCAATTAAACCCGGCGCAAGAAGAAGCGGTTACCAGCGACAAACAGCACCTGTTGGTGTTGGCCGGCGCCGGTAGTGGCAAGACTCGCGTGTTGGTGCATCGTATCGCGTGGAAAATTCAGGTCGATAATCTCTCGCCCTACTCTATTCTGGCGGTGACCTTTACTAATAAGGCGGCGCGTGAAATGCGTGAGCGCATTGACGAGTTGATGGGTATGTCACTGCGCGGCATGTGGGTGGGCACTTTCCACGGCCTAGCCCATCGCCTGTTAAAGGCGCACTGGAAAGACGTTAATCTGCCTGAGAATTTCCAGATCCTTGACTCTGATGATCAGCTGCGCTTGGTTAAGAGAGTTATGCGCAGCATGGATCTCGATGAGCAGCGCTGGCCACCAAAACAGGCGCAGTGGTGGATCAATGGTCAAAAAGATGAGGGTCTGCGGGCCGCGCATATTCAGGAAACCGGCGACCCGCATATGACGACAATGCTGCGTATTTATCGTGAATATGAAGAGATATGCAATCGCCTCGGAGTGATCGATTTCGCCGAGTTATTGTTGCGCGCGCTGGAGCTATGGAAACAGCACCCGGCGGTGCTCGATCATTACCAGCAGCGCTTCCAACATATATTGGTTGACGAGTTTCAAGATACCAACGCCGTGCAGTACGCTTGGCTGAGATTGTTGGCCGGCAAGGTCAGCGGTGTTACTGCGGTCGGCGATGACGACCAGTCAATCTATGGTTGGCGTGGCGCTAAGGTAGAAAATATCCTCAGTTACGAACGTCACTTTGCCGATACCCATACGGTTAAGTTGGAACAAAACTATCGCTCTACCTCAAATATTCTCGGCGCCGCCAATGCTGTGATTGCAAAGAACGCCGAACGCCTGGGGAAAAACCTCTGGACTGACTCTGGCGAAGGCGAACCTATCGCGCTCTATGCGGCGTTTAACGAACATGATGAAGCGCGCTATATAGCCGACCGCCTACACAGTTGGGTTAATCAGGGCAATCGTCGCGAAGATGCCGCGATTCTCTACCGCTCCAATGCGCAATCGAGAGTTCTCGAGGCAGCGCTGCTACAAGCGGATATTCCCTATCGCATCTATGGTGGCCAGCGCTTTTATGAGCGTTTGGAAATTAAAAATGCCCTCTCCTATTTACGCTTGATGATGAACTGCCATGATGACACTGCCTTTGAGCGGGTGGTCAATGTGCCTCCGCGCGGCATCGGTGATCGTACGGTCGAGACCATCCGCGCACTGGCCCGCGACGAGCAGATTTCGCTGTGGCGAGCAGCGGAAAAAATTGTCACTGACAAACGCCTACCTGGCAGAGCGACTAATGCTATCGCAGTATTTTTAGAATTGGTTAATGAAATGAGCGGCCAATTGGATGAGTTGCAACTGTATGAGCAGGCTGAAAATGCCATTCAGCGAAGCGGCTTGATCGAGATGCACAAGCGCGAAAAAGGTGAGCGCGGTCAGGCACGGGTGGAAAACCTTGAAGAACTGGTTGGTGCCTGTCGCAACTTTGAAGCCGAAGATAAAGATCTGCCGATTCTGCCGCAGTTTCTCGATCAGGTAGCACTGGACTCTGGTGATCGACAGGCCGATGAAGATGAGGACGCAGTGCAGTTAATGACTCTACACAGCGCCAAGGGCTTGGAGTTTCCGCTGGTATTTATTGCTGGCGTGGAAGAAAATTTATTTCCCCATAAAATGTCATTGGATGAGCCGGGCCGCCTCGAAGAAGAGCGCCGCCTCGCCTATGTGGGCATTACTCGGGCCATGCAAAAGCTCTACCTAACCTTTGCTGAAAGCCGCTCTATTTACGGTACCGAGTCGTTTAATTCGGTGTCGCGATTTGTCCGCGATATTCCGAAAGAGGTAATCGAAGAAGTCCGTCTGCAAAACACCATCAGCCGGCCGACGAGCTATGCCTCTAATGCTTCCAGTGGATCAATGCGCAGTGACTCCGGCGACGAAACCGGTTTTTCCCTGGGCCAGGGCGTTAATCACCAGGTCTATGGTGAGGGTGTGATTTTAAATTTTGAAGGTAATGGTCCGCGCGCCAGAGTGCATGTGCGCTTTGCCGACGTAGGAACAAAAATATTGATTTTGGCTTCGGCTAATCTGTTAGCACTTTAAGACGATGACCGATGGCGAGCCTAATAATAAGGGGATCAAAATGCGTATAACGTGGACCGCACTGTTGTGCCTTGCGCTTGTTGGCTGTGGTGGTGAAAGTGCTAATACAGATACCCGTGCAGCGGCAAAACCTGCTGAGATATTTAGCTGGAAGCTGGTCACCACCTGGCCGAAAAACTTTCCCGGTCTCGGCCTAGCGCCGGAACACTTTGCTAAAAATGTCGAACGCATGAGTAATGGCCGCCTAAAGATCAAAGTCTTTGGCGCCGGACAACTGGTGCCAGCTTTTGAAGTCTTTGATGCAGTCTCCCAGGGTACAGCTGAGGTTGGCCATGGCGCTTCTTACTACTGGAAGGGCAAGGTGCCAGCCAGTGCGTTTTTCACTTCGGTGCCGTTTGGTCTCAATGCCCAGGAGATGAATGCCTGGCTGCATTACGGCGGTGGTCTCGAGCTCTGGCGCGAACTCTACGAGCCCTTTAATCTGGTTCCCTATGCCGGAGGCAATACCGGCGTGCAGATGGCCGGTTGGTTTAATCGTGAAATTAATTCCATTGCCGACATCAAAGGCTTAAAAATGCGCATTCCCGGTCTCGGCGGCGAGGTCTTTACCCGCGCCGGCGGTATCTCTGTGACGCTACCGGGCGGCGAACTCTACACCTCCATGCAAACTGGCGTTATTGACGCCACTGAGTGGGTTGGCCCCTATAATGATCTGGCCTTTGGTTTCCATCAGGTGGCCAAGTACTACTACTATCCGGGATGGCAGGAACCGGGCCCGACTCTGGAATTAATTATTAACAAGCAGGCGCTGGAATCGCTACCTGAAGATCTCCAAGCGATTGTTGAATCTGCCGCTCGAGCGGCCAATCAGAATATGTTGGATGAGTACACCGCGAGAAATAACGCTGCACTTGTCGAGTTAATTGAAACCCACGGTGTGCAGGTTAAAAGATTACCCGATGATGTTCTCTCGGAGTTGCAGCGCATATCCGCCATAGTGGTTGAGGAGATGGCGGCTGAGGATCCTTTGGCGCAGCGTATTGCCGACTCTATGCGTGCTTTTGCGCAACAGTCCAAGGCCTATCACGCTATCTCCGAAGAAGCCTATTACAACGCGCGCGGGAAATAACCAGTGCGCAACCCGGCACAGGGGAAAACGATTATCGGCCGCGCCGAGTGGTGTCAGCTGCCACAGCTTGAGATACCTGCAATCAAGGCGCGGGTGGACTCTGGCGCAAAAACCTCGGCTCTGCACGCGTTTAATATTCAAAAATTTACCCGTGATGGCGTCGATTGGGTGTCATTTGAGGTACACCCATTGCAGAGAAGCCGCGCAGTGTCGTTTCGTTGCGAAGCACCCGTCGCAGACCGCAGGACAGTAAAGAGTACCAGTGGTGTTGCCGAGCAGCGTTATGTGATTAAAGTGCCGATGGTTTTAGGGGCACAGAGCTGGGATATCGAGCTGACCCTGACCAACCGTGACAGCATGGGCTATCGCATGCTGCTGGGAAGAGGGGCGATGAACAAACATATCTTGATTGACCCATCCGCGACTCTCACTCTAGGGCGTATCAGCGATACTCAATTAGCAGCCCTTTACGCTGATCGTCTATAGCGGCGGTTAGTTCTTCCAGAAGGTGGGTGTAAACAGCACCAGCAGAGTAAAAATCTCCAGTCGCCCTAACAGCATTCCCCAGCACAGTACCCACTTGGCAAAACTACTCAGATCGGCAAAATTGATTGCCACCTCACCCAAACCGGGGCCAAGATTATTCAGTGATGCGGCGGTGGCCGACCAGGCAGTGACATAATCGAGTCCAGATGCCAGTAGTAGTAATACCATCAAATAGAAAATCGCCAGATAGGCGCCAAAGAATGCCCAGATGGCATCGGCGACGCGACTGGGAATTCTGCGGTTGTGAATTTTGATCGGCAGCAGCGCGTTGGGGTGAACTAAACGATAGATTTCACGAATGCACTGCTGACCCAATATAAGCATGCGACCTATCTTGATGCCGCCACCTGTGGATCCGGCACAGGCACCAAAAAAGGACAGAAAGATTAAGAAGAACGGCAAGAAGGTTGGCCAACCACTGAAGTTATCGGTAGTGAAGCCGGTGGTCGTCATAATCGAGATTAGGTGGAAGCCGCCCTGGCGGATACTCTCACTCCAACCATAGGTACCGCTGTAGTAGAGGTATAGGCAGGTAATCGCAATGCCGCCCAGCAGCAGGTAGATATACATGCGGGCTTCCGGATCCGACCAATAATGGGAGATCTTGCGATCGTGCCAGACATGGAAATGCAGCGCAAAGTTGATGCCCGAGATAACCATAAAGAAGGCGCAGATAGCCATAATCGCCGAGCTATCAAAAAAGCCAATGCTGGCATCATGAGTTGAAAAGCCACCGATGGCGACGGTGGAAAAGCTGTGGCTGATTGCGTCGAAGCCGGACATGCCGGCGAGCCAGTAGGCGAGCGCACAGACAGCGGTCAGTGCCAGATAAATTTTAAATAACACATTGGCGGTCTCGCGGATACGCGGCGTCAGCTTGGAGTCCTTCATGGGTCCCGGCGTTTCGGTGCGGTACAGCTGCATACCACCAACACCCAGCATCGGCAGAATGGCCACGGCAATCACCACGATACCAATACCACCGAGCCATTGCAGTTGCTGGCGATAGTAGAGAATCGATTTCGGAAGATCGTCAAGCCCAGAGATAACCGTGGCGCCGGTGGTGGTGAGGCCGGAAACTGATTCAAACAGTGCATTGATAAAGCTCAGGTTTGGCGCCTCTGCGAGCATCAATGGCAGCGCACCGAAAGTGCTCAGCACGAGCCAGAAGAAAACCGTGATTAAAAATCCGTCGCGGGTACGCATATCCGTGGTCACCTGCTTCGATGGCAGCCAGAATGCCAGACCGACCGCCAAGGTGATGCCAAATGCCATGGCAAACATCGACGAGGTATTTTCGCCATATAACACCGCCACCAAGATCGGTGGCAGCATGGTCAGGCTGAAAATCATCAGCAGCAGTCCAAGTATTCTGGCTATAACATTGAGGTGCATTAGCGGCTACGCCTTAAAAGATGCAGATGTTCTAAAAAAATGTGAAGCCCACGGCAAACAGTTTTTCTATCGCTTTGGTGTTGGCTTTATCGACCACGAAGACAATCACGTGGTCGCCCGTCTGGATCACCGTGTCATGGTGTGCGATCAGTACTTCACCATTGCGAACCAGTGCTGCCAGCGTCGCACCGGGTGGCGATTTAATATCGCCAATGGCTCGGCCCACAACCTTGGAGCTTTTTTCGTCGCCGTGAACAATAATCTCTAGCGCTTCCGCAGCACCACGGCGCAGTGAGTGCACACAAACCATATCGCCTTGGCGAACGTGGGAGAGCAGTGAACTGGTGGTCGCCTGCTGTGGTGAGATGGCGATATCAATCACCCCGCCCTGCATTAGGTCGGCGTAGACCGGATTATTAATCAGTGTCATCACCTTGCGAGCGCCGAGCTTTTTCGCCAGTAGCGACGCCATGATGTTCACTTCATCATCGTTGGTCAGCGCGAGGAAGACATCGGTCTTGTCGATATTCTCGTCCAGCAATAGCTCTTGATCTGTTGCCGAGCCGTTGAGTACCACACTTTTATTGAGTTTTTCTGAGAGGTGTCTGGCGCGCTGAGTAGAATACTCAATAATTTTGATGTTGTAGTCTTTTTCTAGCGCCTTAGCCAGACTGAAACCAATATTGCCACCGCCGGCAATCATCAAGCGGTGATAGGGCTTTTCCAGGCGGCGCAGTTCGCTCATCACCTTGCGAATGTTCTTTTTCGCCGCGACAAAGAAAACCTCATCGCCATCTTCAATGACCGTATCGCCGGTTGGAAAGATCGCACCACTTTTGCCAAATACGGCTGCCACTCTCGCGTCTGCATCGGGCATATGCTCTTTCAATGTACGCAACTGTTGACCGACTAAAGGACTGTCTTTGACGGCACGCAAGCCGACCAGCTGAATAGCGCCGTCGGCGAAATCCAATACTTGTAGAGCGCCCGGCTGTTCGATTAATTTTTGAATGTAATCTTTGACCACCATTTCTGGGGTGATCATGACATCCACCGGCATATGTTTGTCGTTGAAGAGTTTTTCTTTGTATTTGGGGTTGGTGTAGTTGCGAGCGCGGATGCGAGCAATCTTAGTGGGGGTGTGAAATAGTGAGTAGGCCACCTGACAAGCGATAATATTAATCTCATCGCTGTTGGTCACTGCCACCAGCATATCGGCCTCTTCTATACCCGCATTAACCAGTACGTCCGGATGTGATCCGGTGCCGACGACGGTGCGAATATCGAGGCGGTCCTGCAACGCGCGCAGCGTGCTTTCGTTGATGTCAACAACGGTTATATCGTTGTACTCGCGGGCCAGATTTTCTGCGAGAGTACCGCCAACCTGCCCTGCGCCAACAATTATTATTTTCATTATTATCCCGGCTTGTTATCCGTTTACGTCTGACTTGTTTTACGCAACCGCGAGTAATAAAACCCGTCATTGCCATTGATCGTGGGGAACAGCTGCCGCCCAAAATCTGTCTTCATTCCCCACTGCGCTTCTATACTGTATAGAACGGCATCAGGCGCTTCAGCTAAAAACTTCTCGATCACTTGATCGTTTTCCAGCGGCAGAACCGAGCAGGTTGCATACAATAAAATGCCGTTCTCTTCTAAAGTCTGCCAAAGGCTGCGTAAAAGGTGCAATTGTAATTCGGCTAGCTTACCAATATCCGTCGGTTTGCGCAGTAGTTTGATATCCGGGTGACGGCGAATAACACCGCTAGCTGAACAGGGAGCATCGAGAAGAATTCGCTGGAAAGAGTCGCCGCCCCACCAGCTTTCAGTTGCACTGGCATCGGCCACGACCAACTCGGCGTTCAGCCCAAGGCGCTGGAGATTTTCCTCTACCCGCTGCATGCGCCGACCTTCCAGCTCCACGGCAACCACCTTGCTGAGGTTTGCTTGTGTCTCGAGAATATGACAGGTTTTACCGCCGGGCGCGCAGCAGGCATCGAGAACTCGCTGATTGGGTTTGAGCTCTAGCAACGTCGCTGCTAACTGAGCCGCCTCATCTTGAACACTGACCGAGCCATCACTAAAGCCTGGCAGCTCAGAGACATCCGTTGCTGCTTGCAGCAGTATGCCCTGCTCGCTGAATTGAGTTGCTTGGGCGGCGATATTGGTGGCATTTAGCTGTTGCAGATAATCATCTCGAGATCCCTTTAGCGCATTAACCCGCAAGGCCATCGGCGCTTGCTGGTTGTTAGCAGCAATAATGTCGATTGCGATCTCGGATCCCCAGCAGCTAAAAAGGCTGTCGAGCAACCACTGTGGGTGAGCACGAACGAAAACAGGGTTTTTAGCCAGTTTGGCTTCCAGCTCCGCTCGCTGGCGCTGAAAATTCCTCAGTACGGCGTTGACCAGCGCTTTTGCCCAGGGCCGCTTGAGCTTGGTAACCGCGGCAACGGTTTCATTGATTGCCGCATGATCGGCAACGCGTGTATACATCAGTTGATAGAGTCCACAGGCCAGCAGTCCCTGAACCTCATACTCTTTCTCTCGCATCGGCTTTTGCATCAGCTCCTGCAACAACAGTTCAATCGCGGGATACCAGCGCAACGTGCCGAAGCAGAGCTCCTTAAACAGGCCAATGTCTTTTTCAGCCACCTTGCTGGCGTACTCTGGCAGCAGTGCGGACAGTGACTTGCCGCGCAGGACCTGGGCAATGACCTCAGCGACAGCAGCGCGGGTATTCATCAGGCGCCTAGCTGTGTCAGGGGTGCGAACAACTCGCCACGGGACTTTAGTACTTCAGATACCGCCATACGCGATTTTCCAGGCAGCTGTATTTCGGTTACAAGTAGCGATCGCTCGCCACAACGGACCAGTAATCCAGAGTGATTAGCAGCGATAATCTGACCTGGCGAAAGGCTTGCCTCCGCGGCAGGCTCGGCTTGCCAAATTTTGATACGCAACTCGCCCAGTGTGGTGTAGGCGGTTGGAAAAGGATTAAAGGCGCGAATCCGATGGTCTAATGTCAACGCTGATTGAGACCAGTCGATCAGCGCTTCGGATTTGTCAATTTTCGCCGCATAGCAGCTGAGTTGATCATCTTGACTCACAGCCACGGCGCTGCCAGCTGCTAGGCTACCTAAGGTGTGCAGGAGCGCGGGTGCGCCGAGATGTTCTAACTTACGGTGTAGGGTCGCACTGGTTTCACGGGGATTAATCGTGCAGCGCGAAACAGTTAACATGGCGCCGGTGTCGAGGCCGGCATCCATTTGCATGATGGTGACGCCGGTCTCCCGATCACCCGCTTCAATAGCCCGCTGAATGGGCGCCGCCCCACGCCAGCGCGGCAAAATCGAAGCGTGAACATTGATGCAGCCAAGGCGCGGTGTATCCAATACCTGTTGCGGCAAAATAAGGCCGTAGGCTACCACCACCATAATATCTGCCCGAAACTCGGCGAGCAGACGCTGTTGCTCTGGGTCTTTTAGGGACTGGGGTTGCATGACGGGAAGATCATTGTCGAGGGCGAGTTTTTTGACCGGACTGGGGGTTAATTTTTTTCCGCGGCCGGCGGGTCGATCAGGTTGGGTATAAACTGCGATCACTGAGTGCTCTGGAGAGTCGAGCAAAGCCTGCAGGTGTGCCGCGGCGAAGTCTGGCGTTCCTGCGAATAGTACTCTCAAGCTAAAAACATCCTATGCATTCTGACGGTGGATTTTTTCAAGTTTCTTGCGAATGCGCTGGCGTTTAAATGGCGACAGATAGTCGACAAACAACTTGCCCTCAAGATGGTCGATTTCGTGCTGTATGCAGACTGCCAGCAAGCCGTGAGCTTCCTCTTCAAAGGCCTTGCCCTCGCCATCGAGTGCGCGAATCATGACATGCGCAGGGCGATCGACGGTTTCATAAAATCCCGGAACCGAAAGGCAGCCTTCGTCATAGGGGGTAATACTGCCGTCGAGGACCTCGATTTCTGGGTTGATAAACACTCGCGGGCCGATGTCATCGTCACCTAGGTTCATGACAATAACGCGCAGGTGGACGTTAACCTGAGAGGCCGCTAAGCCAATACCCTGTGCCGATTTCATGGTCTCAAACATATCGCTAACAAGACGTTTAATCGTCTCGTCGACGTCAGTGACCGGCTTGGCGACGGTCCGCAGTCGTGGATCTGGGAACTCGAGTATCTTTAATATTGCCATAGTGAATGTGACGAAATTCTAAAAAAAAGTTAAAAGCACTGCTACCATTAAGCTAACCCGGCGGCACTTTTCATCAGTAACTTTTTCTGCACCACCAGACAGTGATGAAATTATACACTAACCCTGCCCGGAGAAAGGACTCAGGCATATGAAAAAATTCGGATTCGGCACAGCGCTGCTGGCAGCTGTGCTATTCACTAGTCTGGTTAGCACCCCGAGCTTCTCTAATCAAACTGTTCTGATCAATGAAAATGTTCCCACTAGCTACACCGTTAAAAGCGGTGACACCCTTTGGGACATATCAGCTTTATTCTTACAAAATCCTTGGATGTGGCCTGAAATCTGGCACGCCAATCAACAAATCGACAACCCGCATCTGATCTATCCCGGGGATGTCATCACCTTGGTCTATGTCGACGGAGTGCCCCAGCTCAAAGTCAGCCGGACTCGCGAGGTAAAGCTTTCGCCAGAGATTCGCAGCCTCGATCGTGCGGAGGCTATCAGCGCCCTGCCCCTGGATATTATCGACACCTTCTTATCCAGAACCCGCGTCACAGACGACGCGACTCTCAGCGCTGCGCCTTATGTGATCGGCGGCTCGGAACGGCGCATACTGGTCGGTATGAGTGATGATTTCTATGCTCGCGGCGACTTCATCGCCAAGCGCTTGCATTATGCAATCTACCGCCGCGGCGAACCCTACGTCGATGCAGATAGTGGCGAATTGCTCGGTATCAGAGCCATGGATGTGGGAGCCGCCAGGATCAAAGCAGTGAAAGACGATGTTGCGACCCTGACAGTTAGCCGCGCCGACGGTGAGATTCGTATCAACGATCGCCTACTGTTTGGTGAAGAACGCACTCTGGCGTCGACCTTTTACCCGCGTGCGCCGCAATCAGTGATCAGTGCCTCGGTGCTGAATATTGAAGATGGCGTCCGCAATGCTGGCGCCTTGGATGTTGTCGCCATCAACCGCGGCGACCGGGAAGGCTTGCGGGCAGGCGACACGCTGGCAATTTTCAAGCGCGGCGATTTAGTTAAAGACCGTATTGCCAGCGAGCGAATTCGCTTACCCGATGAGCGTATCGGTTTATTAATGGTCTTTTATACTTATGAGAAAATGAGTTTTGGTCTGGTTATGCAAGCAGATCGGCAAATTGATGTAGGTGATATTCTGCGTAATCCCTAACGCCGATTAGGCTGTTATCGCGGAGTGAAATTAAAGCAGGGAATAAGGAGCATCGCGTGGACAAGGAATGTCACTATGCGCTGGTATCGCAGCAGTTAGACAAATTCACCGCGAAATTTCAGCGTCAGCTACTTGAGCAGAGCAACAGTTATTGCGCCATTTTTGAGCAGCCTCTCGACGATTATCCGGAGTCATTTCACCCCCTGCTGCAGAACCTTCGCTATCAATATGATCAAGCGAACTGGCGCCAGTCGGTGGAAAGCATTGAGCAGCGTGCTGAAAACTGTATGGCTCGAATCATCCCGATCACCAGTTCGGACTACCCGGATAGTTTAAGACAGATTGTCGGCGCTCCCTGCCTGCTTTATCTGCGTGGCAACATCGAAAATCTGCACCTCCCACAGATCGCGATAGTCGGCAGCCGTCGTATGACTCGCGGGGGTGCTGACAATGCGCGAACCTGGAGTCAATATCTGGCTGATGGCGGGTTTGTGATTACCAGTGGACTTGCTCATGGTGTGGATGGCGCCGCGCACTGCGGGGCACTTGATGCGGGAGGCAAAACCATCGCGGTAATGGCCACCGGCATCGATGCTATTTATCCCCGTGCTCACCTTAAACTGGCAGAGCAAATCATTGACCAGGGCGGTACTCTCATCACAGAATTTGAGCCCACAACCAAGCCGCTGGCCACAAATTTCCCCAGCAGAAACCGCATTATCAGCGGCCTTAGCTTAGGTGTTCTGGTGGTGGAGGCAGCGCTAAAAAGCGGGTCGTTAATCACAGCACGTTATGCAGTGGAGCAAGATCGCGAAGTGTTTGCCATTCCGGGCTCTATTCATAACCCTCAGAGTCGTGGTTGCCATCAATTGATCAAGCAGGGTGCCCATCTTGTAGAAAAAGCCCAAGATATTGTCGAGCAGCTAGCGGCTGCGCTGGGTGGTTTAGCGTTGAATACTTCACCTTCTCTGATGCAAACAATGCCAGTATCAGCTGTGCACAAAAAGCTCGATGCGGACGAATTAAAGCTTTTGTCACAACTTGGCTTTGAGCCTAGGGATATGGATAGTCTCATAAAAGATGGCTCATTTTCGGTTGCTGAGCTGTCTCGTTTGCTGGTTGCTTTGGAGATAAAAGACCTGGTTGAAAGCCGCAATGGAATCTATCAGCGAATGAGATAAACACCCACATAAGCTGGATTAATACTGTGCTCTGGCAACTATTGCGTCGCTTTAAAACTTCCGGTAGCCTGCGCTGCCTAGGGCCTGTTGACGTTTCGTCTAGGCTCGAAAAGCTACTTAAAGAACGCGCCGACAAGCAATTATTGTCAAAGATGCGGCGCTACAAGCAAATTTAAAAACGGATAATTATCTCGTGACCGATTGGATGAGTGACCCCAAGGTCTGTGCTGCGGCGCGAATGCTGCAAGAGCAGGCGGTCATCGCCTATCCCACTGAATCTGTGTGGGGCTTGGGCTGCGACCCAGAGTCGCTCGACGCGGTAGAAAAACTTCTCAAGCTTAAAGGCCGCAGTGTCAGTAAAGGTTTAATATTGATTGCCGCCAGTGCCGAGCAGTTTGCCCCACTTCTGAGAGGCTTGGAGCCTTCCGCGTTGAAACGCTTTCAAATGCCACAGAAAAAACCGACTACTTGGCTGGTGCCTAACAATGGTGTGACCCCAGAGTGGATTGGCGGCGGCCATGATACCCTAGCGTTGCGCATTACTAATCACCCGCTAGCTGCGGCGCTGTGCCAACTATTTGGCGGCCCTTTGGTATCGACATCGGCAAACCCTCAGGGATTGCCTGCTGCAATTAACGTTGAACAAGCGCGGAGTTACTTTGGCCAAGCTGTCGATTGCTATACGCCAGGTTCTGTAGGTGGGGCCGCTAAACCGAGTGAAATTAGGCACCTAATGACTGGAGATATTGTACGTGAAGGATAAAGTGCAACGCATAGACAAAGCTGCGGTAAAAAACTACTTGCTCGGATTACAGGACAGTATCTGCGCGCAGCTCAGTGCAGTTGACGATGGTGTCTGGAAAGAAGATAGCTGGATACGTGACGAGGGCGGTGGTGGTCGCAGCCGGGTGTTAGTTGATGGCTCGGTGATTGAAAAGGGTGGCGTTAATTTCTCCCATGTCTTTGGCGCTGAAATGCCGGCATCAGCAACTCAGCATCGACCTGAATTGGCAGGCCGCCGATTTGAGGCTATGGGGGTGTCACTAGTTATTCACCCACAAAACCCCTATGCGCCCACCTCCCATGCCAATGTACGTTTCTTTATCGCTGAAAAAGAGGGTGCAGATCCCGTTTGGTGGTTTGGTGGTGGTTATGATCTTACTCCCTACTATGGCAATGAAGAAGACTGCAGACATTGGCATCAAACTGCCAAGTCCGCGTGCACGGTGTTTTCTGAGGACTTTTACCCGCGCTTTAAGGCTTGGTGTGACGACTACTTTTATCTAAAGCACCGCAACGAACCGCGGGGTATTGGCGGCCTGTTTTTCGATGATTTTAATGAGCTCGGTTTTGAGCAGAGTTTTGCCTTTATGCGCAGCGTTGGCGATAGTTACTCTGCGGCCTATGTGCCGATATTGCAGCGTCGCCATGAGATTGGGTTCGGCGACCGTGAGCGCCAGTTTCAACTTTATCGCCGTGGCCGCTATGTAGAATTTAATCTGGTCTATGATCGCGGCACGCTGTTTGGCTTGCAGACAGGTGGTCGCACTGAATCGATTTTGATGTCGCTACCGCCATTGGTTCGCTGGGAGTACGATTGGACGCCGGAGCCAGACAGCGCCGAAGCAGAGCTCTATACTCAATACCTTATTCACCGAGACTGGGTCTGACATGGTCGACAAGTACGCCGTTTTTGGCAATCCTATTTCACACAGCCGATCACCGCAGATCCACACGGCTTTTGCGTCCGAGACCGGGCAAGCGCTGAGCTATACCAAGCAGCAAGTGGATATCGGTGGTTTTGATCCGGCGGCAGACGCGTTCTTTGCCGCTGGCGGCAAAGGTCTTAATGTGACTGTCCCCTTTAAGCAGGACGCCTATTCTTATGCCGCGCGATTAACGCCGCGTGCGAGATATGCGGGTGCGGTCAATACCCTAACCTTGCAAGAGGATGGAACGGTGATTGGCGACACTACCGACGGCGTCGGTATGGTTACCGACATGGTGCACAATCTCGGCTGGCAGGTTCGCGCCAAGCGCGTGCTGGTGTTGGGAGCTGGTGGTGCTGTTCGCGGCATTTTAGAGCCGCTGATGGCGGAGCAGCCACAGCATGTGGTGATTGCCAATCGTACTCTGGATAAGGCTTTACAGTTATCCAAGGGCTTTGCCGAGCTGGGTTATATTCTTGGCTGCGGCTTTGATATGTTGCCCGGTCAGGAGTTTGATCTAGTCATAAATGGTACCAGTGCCGGCCTTACCGGAGGCCTGCCGCCGCTGCCCGATGACCTGCTTGCTGCGGAGTCAGCTTGCTACGATATGCTCTACGCCGAACAGCCGACGCCCTTTATGAAGTGGGGAAAACGCCAGGGCGCAAAGACAGCAGATGGTTTAGGCATGCTGGTAGAGCAGGCTGCAGAGTCTTTTTATATCTGGCGTCACGTCAGGCCCAAGACTGGACCGGTGATCAAATCACAGCGCCAAGCCTTATGAAGGTCGGCTATCTATTGCTGTTGTTCGCTGAGATATTGATCTTTTAATTTCACGTAGTTGGCGGGGGAGTAGGTGAAAAAAGATTTTTCGCTGTCGGACAACGCGCGCATCTGTTTGCAGGGATTGCCAACATAGACAAAACCGCTGGCGAGTGTTTTTCCTGGCGGCACCATGCAACCGGCACCGACAATCACTTCGTCCTGAATAATTGCCCCGTCATTAACAATCGCGCCATTGCCAATCAAAACTCGGTTGCCCACCGTACAGCCGTGAAGCACTGCGCGGTGACCTATCACGACATCATCACCAATCTGTAGTGGCCAGCCGCCGGGATTAAAGTCGCTGGCATGAGTGATGTGCAAAACCGCATTGTCTTGCACGTTCGATCTAGCGCCGACTCTGATCGAATGCATGTCGCCGCGAATAACCGCACCAGGCCACACTGAGGCATCATCGCCAAGATGGACGTCGCCAATAACGGTTGCTGCAGGGTCAACATAAACGCGCTGACCCAATTTTGGAGAGATGCCTTTATGAGAGCGAAGGTGTGTGCGAAAAGAGTGATCCATAAGCTGTGATGCTCGATATAATAAAGATCCTCTATTGTGATGAGTTTCAAATGGCTTTTTCAACCCAAAAACGATTTATTGCTGGTGTGACCTGCCCCAAGTGCGGTCTTTTGGATAAAGTTCAGGCTTTTTCTGATGACGGCATCGATTATCGAGAATGTATCAGCTGTGGATTTCTCGACGAAATGCGGGTTTTTTCGGCTCCCAGAGAGTTGGAGACGCGTGTCAACGCAGCGGCGGATAAGGCAAACCAAGTCTCAGCGGTCAAGCTTGTGGATCCGCGGGGTTGACTCCTCAGCTGATGACTAGTTGAGGCGAACCCGAGAGTTTTGACTTTTAAACAGTAGACGAATAGCCGAAAATTCGGTTAGGCAGGGAAAGCGGTCTGAGGGGTCTTTGCCGAGACTGTTGGTGTACTCGAGCAATTTCAGGCTTAGCCCATGGTTATTTTTGATCGAGGCTAGCAGTTTGTCATTAAGCAGCTGGATGGCACTGTCAATCTGGTTGGCAAACGGCTCGCCGATAATATGATGGACAATCAAATTAGATCTGGCCATGTTTACCGGGATCACTGGGCAGTTGAAGCGCGCGCTGAGTGTGTCGTTGAGCTCTTCGAGCAGCCGATGAGCCAGATAGGCTTGATACATGTGTGCTTCCAGTCCCTCCTCGACGGACATAACATCCATTGGCACATCGAGAAACTCCTTGGCAGTGACTATTTGGCGGGCAATTTCGCCGTTAACGCCGGCGCAAGCAATAAAATCATCGAAAGCCGCAATCAGGTCTGGCACCAGGTCAATATATTTTTTAATAAAAGATGCCAGCGCAGTAGTCCCATCTTCCTCTCTCAGCCGTATAGACGCGTGTAAGTGCTGTACGCGCTCGTTTAAAAAAGCCACTAAATAATCACTACTTTGGGCTGAAAGTGGAGCCATGGGTAACTCTCTATCGAAATGGATTTTGGAGTAAATCCCATTCACAGGGTTTATATCCATTAGATGCCGCGGCCATGGGTGCGACGACCATGGTGTAAATCTAGCAGATAATGTGCTCTACGCCATAAAGTTTGTCCCTTTTTTGTTGGCCGCTGTTTTCGAGAAGACACATTTGCAATGCGCAATTCAGGCCGTTTTGCAGTAGTGATCACGGGTTTGCTTTGCTATACTGCCGCCGTTTTTCACCCGTCCAATGTTTAGACATAGGCACAATTCGAAAAGCACGAGCTTTAAAAGTCATTTTTACCACGGAGAAACAAGCGATGTTGAAAAGAGCGCAAGCACTTTTCTTGAGTCTATTGAGCCTTGTTGTTTTATTGCCCGCAGCGGGCAGTGCATTGGCTGAAAGTTCAGCTAGCCAACTCAATATGCCCCAAGGTGTCACCGAAGTCAGTCAAGCAGCTTATGACATTCACATGATCATGATCTGGGTCTGTACCGTCATTGGTATCGGTGTTTTTGGTTTTATGTTTTACGTGATGTACGCACACCGCAAATCCCGTGGTGCCGTAGCAGAAAACTTCCATGAACATTTAGGTGTTGAGTTACTCTGGACGATCGTCCCGACAATCATTTTGATTGTGATGGCCTTTCCAGCAACGACAGCACTATTAAAAGTCTACGACACTGACAATCCAGATATCGAAATTAAGATTACTGGCTACCAGTGGAAGTGGCAGTACGAGTACCTCGGCGAAGGCGTGAAGTTCATGAGTGAACTGCGCACCTCTGACGACGAAGTTTACGGTCGCGCGCCCAAGGGCGAGCACTATCTTCGTGAAGTTACCGAGCCATTGGTTCTTCCTGTAGGCAAAAAGGTTCGCTTCCTGGTGACAGGCAATGACGTGATTCACTCTTGGTGGGTTCCTGATTTTGGTGTTAAGCGCGATGCTGTCCCAGGGTTGTTTACCGCCGGTTGGGCAAAAACAGACAAGCCCGGCGTCTATGTCGGTGAATGTACCGAGCTGTGCGGGCAGGGCCACGCCTTTATGCCAGTGGTTGTAGAGGTAAAAGAAGAAGCTGAATACAACGCATGGTTGGCCAACAAGAAAGCTGAAGCAGTTGAGTACGCTTCGACTATCGGTAAAGAATGGACGGCTGAAGAGCTGATGGCTAAAGGTGAAGGCGTTTACCTGCAAAGTTGTGCAGGCTGCCACCAGGCTGATGGCAACGGCATTCCAGGCGTATTCCCAGCAATTAAAGGCAGCCCAATCGCGCTTGGACCTCAAATAGGCCACATTGCAGTATTGATCGACGGCGTCCCCGGCTCAGCTATGCAGTCATTCGCTGACCAGCTTTCTGAGGTCAATATAGCTGCGGTTATTCATTATCAGCGAAATGCTTGGGGCAACGATGTTGGCGATGTCACTCAGCCAATAGATGTTCTCAACTACAAGCAAAGCAAATAAGGGAGATTAGATAAATGGCACATGGTCCCGCAACATTGGCAGATGGCTGGCGCGCTTATATAAGCCGCTGGGTATTTACGACCAATCACAAAGACATTGGTACTCTGTACCTTTGGTTTAGCTTTTCAATGTTTTTACTGGGTGGCGCTTTCGCGATGGTTATTCGCGCAGAGCTGTTCCAGCCAGGCATGCAGTTGATTAGACCTGAATTTTTCAATCAGATGACCACCATGCACGGTTTAGTCATGGTGTTCGGCGCGATTATGCCGGCCTTTGTTGGCTTGGCTAACTGGATGATTCCCCTGATGATCGGGGCGCCAGATATGGCTCTGCCGCGTATGAACAACCTGAGTTTTTGGATCCTGCCGTTTGCGTTCGCGATCCTGACTTCAACGTTGTTTATGGAAGGCGGCGGTCCTAACTTCGGTTGGACGTTCTACGCGCCACTGTCGACTACCTACGCGCCAGAATCGGTTAACTTCTTTATCTTCGCAATCCATATTATGGGGGCCTCATCTATTATGGGCTCGATTAATATTATTGCGACCGTAATGAACATGCGCGCTCCTGGCATGACTTACATGAAGATGCCGCTGTTTGTATGGACCTGGGTAATCACAGCATTTTTGCTTGTTGCTGTAATGCCAGTACTGGCCGGCGCAGTCACCATGATGTTGATGGATATTAACTTCGGTACCAGCTTCTTTGATGCTGCTGGTGGCGGTGACCCGGTATTGTTCCAGCATGTGTTCTGGTTCTTTGGTCACCCAGAGGTCTACATCATTATCCTGCCAGCCTTTGGTGTTGTATCGCAGATTATCCCCACCTTCAGCCGCAAGCCGCTGTTTGGTTACTCTTCGATGGTTTACGCCACGGCAGCAATCGCCTTCTTATCGTTTATCGTCTGGGCTCACCACATGTTTACTGTGGGTATGCCAATCGCCGGCGAGCTGTACTTTATGTACGCCACCATGCTGATTGCTGTGCCAACTGGTGTGAAGGTATTTAACTGGATTACCACCATGTACAAGGGTTCATTGACCTTTGAAACCCCGATGCTATTCAGTATCGCCTTTGTGATTCTGTTTACTTTTGGTGGCTTCACCGGCTTGATGCTGTCGATTGCGGCTGCTGATATGCAGTACCACGATACCTACTTTGTTGTTGCCCACTTCCACTATGTAATGGTTGCTGGAGCAGTATTTAGTGGCACGGCTGCTATCTACTACTGGCTGCCAAAGTGGTGTGGAAAGATGTACAACGAAACCATGGGTCAGGTGCAGTTCTGGGTCGCCTTTATCGGCTTTAATATTGCCTTTATGCCTCAGCACTTCTTGGGCTTAGCGGGTATGCCGCGACGCTACGCCGATTACGGTCTGCAGTTTGCTGACTGGAATATGGTCTCTAGTATTGGTGCCTTTATTTACGGTGGTGCACAGCTGATGTTGTTGTACAACGTCATCATGACGATCCGCAACGGCAAGCCAACCACTGAAGAAAAGACTTGGGAAGGTGCCGAAGGACTTGAATGGACTGTTCCATCGCCAGCGCCCTATCATACATTCGCAACTCCACCAGAGTTGAAATAGGAGAGCCCAAGGCTATGTCAGTCGATGCTTCTAACCGCCGAGTCGTGGTCAAGTCGCTTTTCGGTGCGGCGGCAATGTTTGCGTTTGCAATCTTTGTATTACCGCCAATTTACGATCTGTTTTGTGAGATCACCGGGCTCGGTGGTAAAACAGGGGATGAGTACACTGCAGTTGACGTCAGAGTCGATACATCGCGCGAGGTCACGGTTAGGTTTGTGGCCTCAAACAATGCATCGATGCCTTGGGAATTTAGACCTACCAAAGATAAGGTTGTTGTGCATCCGGGTGAGCCGACAGAAATAACCTATTTCGCGCGCAATACCACCGGCGAAGATATGGTTTCTCAGGCGATTCCAAGTTTGGTGCCCAACAATGTGGCGGATTATTTCCACAAGACAGAGTGTTTCTGTTTTGAGAATCAGCCGCTGGCAGCAGGCGACCAGGCAGACCTCAAGCTTGTTTTTATTATTGATCCGGATTTGCCGGAAGGCGTGACCAGTTTGACGCTTTCCTACACGATTTTCGATATAACCGATCGAATGGCGAATCCGCTAGCACAGTTACAGTAGTTTCCAAGCCATTGGAAATAACAAAACGGAGATAAAAGATGTCAACAGAAAGCAGTTATTACGTACCCGAGCAGAGCAAACTGCCGATTATTACTGCCACGGGTATGGGGTTAATGGCCTACGGTGCCGCCTCTTGGGTTGTCGGCAACGGTAACATTGTTTTCACAGCTGGCTTGGTCATTATGGCGCTGGTGATGTTCAAGTGGTGGAGCATAGTTATCGATGAAAATATGCGTGGTCTGGCCAACGACCAGCTCAAGCAGTCCTATGTTCTCGGCATGCTGTGGTTTATTTTCTCAGAGGTAATGTTCTTTGCGGCTTTCTTTGGCGCTCTCTTTTACCTGCGAGTTATCGTTAACTCCTGGTTAGGGGGTGATGCGGCGATCGGCATATTTGATGACACACCCACAGATGCTGCCGTGGCTAATAACGCCCTACTTTGGCCTGGTTACGAAGCGGATTGGCCCCCGATGGTCACTCCTGACCAAGCGGCAAATGGAGCCAACGCAACCTTTACTGGCCCAGACGAAGCAATGAGCTTTCCAGGCTGGAGCAAGCTGCTAAGCTGGTTGCCTCTTTGGAACACCGTTATTCTGGTTACCTCCAGTATTACTGTGCATATTGCCCACACCGGTTTAAAGAACAATAATCGCAAGCAGTTTATCGGCTGGCTGGGACTGTCGGTATTGCTTGGCATAATCTTCTTGGTTCTGCAGGTTGAAGAATATGTGCATGCCTATCAGCACATGGGATTAACCCTGGAATCAGGTATTTATGGGACTACCTTTTTTATGCTGACGGGCTTCCACGGCGCTCACGTAACACTTGGAACCATCATGCTACTGATTGCCTTGATTCGCGCAATCAAAGGGCACTTTAGCAATGAAGATCAGTTTGGCTTTGAAGCGGCGTCTTGGTACTGGCACTTTGTTGATGTTGTTTGGATTCTGTTGTTCTTTGTTGTCTATGTGTTTGACTAGATAATACTTTGTTGGACAGTAATTAAAACGGCTAGGCAGATTGCCTAGCCGTTTTTGTTTGTATGCTGACTGTTATTGCTCTGGAGTGTCAGCTGGAGAAGATGGTGCTACATTCTCTGGGTGCAGTTGTTTGTCCCATGGCGCCTGACTTTTGATCTGTCCGGTGTAAGCGCCGTATATAATGGTGCCAACCAACATCACTGCCAATGTGACGCGCAGACCCAACGCATAGAGCAGACGTTTTTTGTTGCTACCGCCAAGATCCTTGACCAAAAAGTTTAAGCCGCCAAATAGACTAGCTATCAAGGCGATAAGGAGTAAAAGCATGATGGTCTTGAGCATAGTGGTCTCTGAATAAAGATAATAGAAGCCGGAATTTAAACATAAATGATCAGTGATCCCCATCTTAGCGGTGAAAAATTTTCTTGGCAGCCGAACGCCAAGTTGCTGCTGTTTGTTGTTTTAATGACGCCATTGCTGATTAGTCTGGGTTGCTGGCAGTTGGACCGTGCCCAGGAAAAGCGCGAGATTTTGGCTGAGTTCACGCTTAATCAGCAGTCGCTGCCGGCCCCGTTTGAGCAGTTGGATCTCAGTTCAAACCTGCAATACAGGCAGGTTCAATTTGTTGGTCTACTAGATGCATCACGGCGTGTTTTGCTGGATAATCGCGTCCGCGGTGGACGGCCAGGTTACGAAGTATTCGAAGTGTTGACCCTCGCTAGCAGCAGCGTAAAAATCCTCGTGAACCGTGGCTGGGTGCAGGCATCTGTAGACCGCAATCAGCTACCTGAGATAAATCCAGTGGATGGTGAGGTGCAACTGCGCGGTTCCCTCTACAGGGTGTTAAAAGGCGGGCTGCAGCTAGATGATGGTGTTGGCGCAGTTGATAAGTGGCCAGTGCGTATAGGTTGGATATCCGCTGAACGTGCGGAAGAATTGTTTGCCGACGAGTTTTTTGCATACCAATTGCGATTGGATAGCGATTCCGTTGGTGCATTAACAACAGGCTGGCCGACAGTGGCGGTGCAGCCGGAGAAGCATACAGCCTATGCGGTGCAGTGGTTTGTTATGGTGCTGGTATTGTTGCTACTTACCATCAATGCCAATTCAAACCTCGCGGCCTGGCTTAAACTTAGAATGGCAAAAACAACCAAAGAGTAAAGCTTTATGAGTGAAGCGCAGAATAATCAGGGGCCTCGCAACCGAGGCATGAAGATTCAGATTTGGATTATGTTAATCATGGTTGGTGGCGTAATGCTGGCCGGCACGTTGATGCAGCCGCAGACAGAAGAACAGCGCCTGCAGTTGATGGAGATGTTGGGTACTACCAATCAGGGGCATTTGGTTAAGCCTGCTGTCGATGCGCGCACCGTATTTCCGACGATTCCCGATAAAGCGCAAAAGTGGAAAATTGTTATTGCTGGCGGTGAAGGCTGTGATGCTGGCTGTAACAAGGTGATCTTAGATACACGTTCAGTTCACATACTAATGGGTAAGCTGGTGCGTCGGGCCGAGCGTGTTTATCTCGCCGACCCGGCACAGTTACAACAACAGCAGTACGACGATCTCCGTCTTGCGCACCCCCATTTAACGATCCAAACCACAGGCCTAAGTGAGTTTAAGGAATTGCTGAAAAACACCTCAGCAGACTGGGATATGGCCGATACGCGTTATTTTGTGGTTACCCCTGATGCAGAGGTTATTCTCTACTTCACCCAAGACGATGATGTTATGGGGCTGCTGGAAGATATGAAGCATCTGTTGAAATATTCACCAGATCGTTAATCAACAGATAGAACTCTGGAGTTGGACCCTATGCAACAAAGCGAATTAGAAACAACCGGCGTGAGCTGGCGCGACTACCTAGAGTTGTGCAAACCCAATGTTGTTGCGCTCATGATTCTGACCTCTCTGATTGGCATGTTATTGGCCACAGAGCAGATGGTCTCTCTGGATGTGTTGATACTGGGAAATTTGGGCATTGCCCTGTGCGCTGGGTCAGCGGCCGCGGTCAACCATATTGTCGACCGCAAGATTGACGACACCATGGCACGTACCCACAATCGCCCAATCGCTCGCGGTCGCATTCAGCCGAATCAGGCAATTCTGTTTGCTGCGTTGACTGGATTGGCTGGAATGGTCATTTTGCTGGTGTTTATCAACCAGATTACTGCTTGGCTGACGCTTGCTTCGTCCATTGGCTATGCGTTTGTCTACACCATGTATTTAAAGCGCGCGACGCCGCAGAATATTGTCATCGGTGGTTTGGCCGGTGCAGCGCCGCCACTGCTTGGCTGGACAGCCGTCACCGGCGAGGTGCACTACAACGCCCTGCTGCTGGTATTGATTATCTATGCTTGGACACCGCCGCATTTTTGGGCGCTGGCGGTGCATCGCAAGGATGATTACGCCAAAGCTGAAATCCCCATGCTGCCGGTTACCCACGGTGAGCAATACACCAAGATCAATATCGTACTTTATACACTGCTGTTGATTGTGATCACCGTGTTGCCGTTTTTGACCGGTATGTTTGGCTGGTTATATTTAACCGGTGCGCTGGTGTTAGGTACAGGTTTTCTCTATTGGTCGCTAGTTATGCTGTTTGGTGAGGATGATGATTCGGGAATGAAAACCTTTAAATACTCGATTACGTATCTGATGGTACTGTTTTGCATTATGTTGCTCGACCACTACCTTGTTGAGTCAATACCGATAATTTAAGCACGCTTTTTCGCCAGCTCAATCGCCATCACAACGCAGTTTTGGAGAACATGTTCATGAAACAACAAGCACGCATTAAGCTTACCGTCGTCGTCATACTCTGCTTTATCGTTTTAGTCGTTTTCGGTTTTGCTTGGAAGATGAATCAACCGGTACCGATGTCGGCTGAAGATCTGCGTATTAATGGTGCGATTGAACTGAGCACACCGCGGATATTCAGTGATTTTGATCTCGTCGATCACAATGGTGAGCCCTTCACCTTGGACAACTTTAAAGGTGTTTGGAGTATTGTGTTTTTTGGCTTTACCAACTGCCCAGATATTTGCCCTACTACCCTGACGACGCTTAATGCGATGTATGAAGATTTGGGTGAAAGCGAAAAAGAAATGTTACAGATCGTCATGGTGTCACTCGACCCTGAGCGCGACACGGTAGAGAAAATGGCACAGTATGTGCCCTACTTCAATGATGACTTTATCGGTGTGACAGGCAGCCCCCATTCTATCTTGCAGCTCACCACACAGCTGACGATCGCCTACACTAAAGTTGAGCTGAGTGATGACAATTACACCGTCGATCACAGCACTCAGGTGGTGTTGATCAATCCAAAGGGCCACTACCATGGGTTCTTTAAGGCCCCTCACGGTGAAGTGGCTATGCGCCAAACTTGGCGCTCGATTAAGAACGTTTTTGAGCGTTAACTTCGCTGCCGAACGGCCAGTGAAAGGGTAAACAGTAACGCGCCACAGACCACGATAGACGGGCCTGCTGGCGTATCGCTATACCAAGACATCGCTAAACCCATCACCACGGTTAACATTGCAATCAGGCTGGCGATGACCGCCATCTGCTCCGGTGTACTGCTGATGCGTCGCGCAGTAGCCGCCGGAATAATCAGCAGCGCGGTAATCAACAATACACCAACAATCTTCATAGCAATGGCAATCACCAGTGCGGTGATTAACATTAGCGCAGTGCGTACCGCGGAAACATTGACCCCCTCAACACTCGCCAACTCCTCATGCACGGTAATATTAATGAGCGGTTTCCACAGCCATAGCAACAGCAAAACAACCGTGCTCGCGACGCCATAGATCAGCCACAGATCATTGATGGTCACCGAGAGCAGATCGCCAAATAGCAGCGACATCAGGTCGACCCGCACATCGGGCAGCAGAGAGATGAGCACTAGGCCTGTTGCCAGCGCGGAGTGAGAGAGGATGCCGAGCAAGGTATCCAGCGACAAAATACCGCGCTGTTCCAAATAGACCAAACCCAGAGCAATCAACAGTGGGATGGCTGCCACGGTAATGCTGATATTGATGCCCAGTAATACGCCGATCGACACCCCCAGCAAGGCCGAGTGAGCCAAGGTGTCTCCAAAATAGGCCATGCGTCGCCAGACAACAAAGCAGCCGAGAGGACCGGCAACCATTGCAACCCCCAGTCCCGCGAGCAGTGCATAGAGCAGAAAATCAGTCATGGCGACAGCCCTCCCCATGTTGATGGTTGCCCTGTTGGTCTAAAACCTCACCATGAATGCTATGTTGGTGATCATGTTGATGGGCATAAACGGCGGTCGTCTGGCCAAAAATATCAATATAAGCCTGGTCTTGGGTGACCTGCTCGGGATTGCCCTGGCAACATATATGCTGATTGAGACAAATAACATGGTCGGTCGCCGACATCACCAGGTGTAGATCATGGGAGACCATCAGCACGCCACAGTTAAGCGACTTACTCAGTTCGGCAATCATGGAGTACAGCGCATTCTGCCCGGTGACATCGACCCCCTGCACTGGTTCATCAAGCACCAAAAAGTTGGGATTACGGACAATCGCTCGCGCCAGCAGGGAGCGCTGCATTTCGCCGCCAGAGAGGGTTTGCACCGGCGCTGTTGCCAGATGGCCTATACCCACCTTCTCCAGTGCGGCATGACAGGCACTGTGGGAGGTATTGGCCAGCTGTAAAAATCGGCAGGTTGAGATCGGCAGGGTTGGATCTATATTGATCTTCTGGGGCATATAGCCGATCTTTAGTTCGGCTGAGGGCTGCACTGAGCCGCTGTCGGGCTTTAGTAAGCCGAGAATAATTCTCACCAGAGTGGATTTGCCGGCGCCGTTGGGCCCAATCAATGTGGTAATCTCCCCGCGCATTAGTTGCATAGAGATATTCTCTAGCACTGGGCGCGAGCCAAATGATTTGCCGATTTGCTCGAGTCTAATAAGGGCTTTAGTCATGTTGTCAATTCTCTGGGCGTTCGGTGCAGTTTGGGCATAGCCCAAAAAGCTCCAAGGTCTGACTCTGTAGTGTAAAATTAGCCTTATCGCTGGCTTTTTGCAGCAGCTCATTAAGGCTGTTGTGGGCCACTTCGGCGGCGCTGCCACACTGACTGCAGATCATAAACAGATTGCTGTGGTCACTGCCGGGAAAAGGGCAGCCGATATAGGCATTGAGTGAAGCTATACGGTGAATCAGTCCGAGCTGAAGAAGAAATTCAATGGCGCGATAGATCGTCGGCGGGGCTATGGATTTGCCGGAAAGCTTAGTCAGCTGATCTTGCAGCTGATAAGCGCCAAGGGGTTGATGGCTCTGCCAGAGTAGTTGCAGCACCGATTTTCTCGTGGGTGTTAGCCGCGCCTTAGTGGCGGCGCATAGTTCCTCGGCACGATTTAGGGCAGCGTTGATGCAGCGGCCGTGATCATGGGGCTGGTGAACTAATCGAGAGTTGGTCAACATGGGGGCTCTGTGCCTGATTAAGTGTTGTTTTATGACGTTTTATTAAATTGCAATGTTATAATATAACATGCAAATTTCATTCACATCGTTATCGATGCTCTGGGGCATTATTGCCAATGATTAAAATGATACATTATAACAATTTACTAAAAATTGTTACCTTAGTCAGCGCCCTGACGGTACAAATAGTGCTTGCCGCCCCCGAAATAACCAAACCGCTGATTATCACTACCATTAAACCCCTGGCAATTATCGCCCAGTCCGCCGTTGGTGATCAGGCTCGAGTTGAATATCTGCAATCGGCGGTGCAGTCCGCCCATGAGGTGTCGCTGCCGGTTTCCGCGCTGAAGAAAATTGATCAGGCAGGCCTGATAATTTGGATTGGTGAGTTGTTTGAATCCCGCATTGCCAAATCGATGCAATTACTACCCCAGAATAAGCGTATTACGGTGATGCAGTTGCCGCTGAGTATGCCCACAGATACTGACCGCCAGAAAAATGTCGGCGGCGATAGTGACCACGCTCATGGTCATGGCCACAGCCGGTTGAATGCCCATAGCGAATTAAGTGCCCACAGTGCGCTAAGAGCAGATCCCCACGTTTGGCTTAATCCCAACAACGCCAATCTAATCGCAGCCGAGATCCAGCAGCGCCTTAAACTCCCGGTCAAAGAAATTATCAGCGCCGATCAAATTGCCGATCTAGCCGCGGTGTTGACGCCCCTGAGTGAGAAGCAGTTTCTAGTTCACCACGATGCCCTAGATCACTTTACTAGCGTCTTCAATCTGCAATCCGGTCTTTCAATCCGCGATGCCAGTGGTGCCAGTCAGGGCGCCAGAAGCCAATATCGCCTGCGCCAGGCGGCGATAAACACCGCCGCCAGCTGTATCTTTGTCGAACCGCAATATGCGGACAGAGATGCTCGGGTGATTGCTGAGGAGTTGTCCCTGCCTATCGCGGTGATCGATCTCCAGGGTCTGGATCAACCCCTTAACGAAGATGCTTATAGACACTTTATGCAGACGTTGGTCGCGCAGTTTAAAGACTGCTTTTAAGACGCTCAACAATCCCTCAAGGCCGACGAATTATCAACAGACTCAGGTAAATCGTGTATCCTGAAGGCTCAATATTAACGCTACCTGTTGTGGAAAATATGGACACTACTACCCCGCTGATCCTCGTCGATGGCTCTTCCTATCTTTATCGTGCTTACCATGCCTTGCCGCCGCTGACCAATAGCAAAGGCAAGCCGACTGGAGCCGTAAAAGGGGTTATCAATATGATGCGGCGTCTGCAGAAAGACTACCCGCAGAGCACCGTGGTGGTCGTTTTTGATGCCAAGGGTAAAACCTTTCGCGATGAGATTTACAGCGACTACAAGGCTCACCGACCGCCGATGCCGGATGATTTACGCGAGCAGATAGCGCCGATACATGAAATTATTCAGGCCATGGGCCTGCCGATGTTGATTGTCGATGGCGTCGAGGCGGACGATGTTATTGGCACGCTAGCTGTGCAGGCCACTGCCGCAGAGCAGCCGGTGATTATTTCTACCGGCGACAAAGACATTGCCCAGCTGGTGAATGAGCATATCACCCTGATTAACACCATGAACAACACCACCATGGATAGGGCAGGGGTGATCGAAAAGTTTGGTATTTCGCCAGAATTGATTATTGATTACCTCGCCCTGCTGGGTGACAAATCAGACAACATTCCCGGCGTCCCGGGGGTTGGTGAAAAGACCGCACTGGGATTGCTGCAAGGCATCGGTGGCTTGGATGACATTTACACGCGCTTAGACGAGGTCGCTGGATTGGGATTTCGTGGCGCCAAGACCATGTCGCCGAAGCTCGCCGAAAACAAAGAGCTCGCCTACCTCTCCTACAAGCTTGCGACGATAAAAACTGATGTCGAGATGCCGGTGCATCTCTCAGAGCTGAAGAACGGCGAGCCGGATCATTCGGCTTTACTGAGTTTGTTCCAAGATATGGAATTTAAATCCTGGATTGAAGAGGCTCAGACAAACAATAATCAACAGTCAGCGCCGGCGGCCAACTCAGAGTCTAAGCTGGATGATTTAGTCGAGGCTGCTGCCGATGCGCCAGCGATCGTCAAAAATTACCAGCTTGTTTTAACCGAGTCAGAATTGACTGCCTGGATCGAAAAGATCAACCATGCTGACTTGGTTGCTGTGGATACAGAGACCACCAGTCTCGACTATATGCGTGCACAGTTAGTCGGTATCTCGCTTTCGACAGCCCCTGGGGAGGCCGCTTATATTCCCTTTGCCCACGATTATATGGGCGCCCCGGAGCAGCTTAAGCCAGAGTTTGTGCTCGACAGCCTCAAACCATATCTAGAAGACCCTGCGCTGACAAAAGTAGGTCAAAACCTTAAGTATGATATGAGTGTACTGGCCCAGCACGGTATAACGCTGCGCGGTATCGCGTTTGACACCATGCTTGAATCCTATGTCCTCGACTCGGTCGCTAGCCGCCATGATATGGATAGCTTGGCACTCAACTACCTAAATGAAGAAACGATTAAATTTGCTGATGTCGCCGGCAAAGGTGCCGCTCAGATAACCTTTAATCAGGTACCACTTGAGCAGGCTGCGCCCTACGCCGCCGAAGATGCTGATATTACCCTGCGCCTCCATCAAGTGTTGTGGCCAAAGGTTGCGGGTGAGGCAGCACTGAAAAAAGTATTCGAGGAAATCGAACTGCCGTTAGTTCCGGTATTGTCGCGAATTGAGCGCACCGGTGCGCTGGTTGATGACACGCTGCTATTCCAGCAGAGCCAGGAGTTGTCAGAGCGACTTGCCGAGCTTGAAACTCAGGCTTGGGATCTCGCAGGGCAGCAGTTTAATCTCGCCTCACCGAAGCAGCTGGGTGAGATCCTGTTTGAAAAACTGCAGATCCCAGTGTTGAAGAAAACCGCCAAAGGCGCCCCCTCGACCAAGGAAGAAGTGCTGCAAGAGCTGGCGTTGGATTATCCACTGCCCAAGGTTCTATTGGAGCATCGAGGTCTGGCCAAATTAAAGTCCACTTATACTGACAAGTTGCCAACCATGATCAATCCGGTGACTGGGCGGATTCATACTTCGTACCATCAGGCGGGAACGGCCACTGGACGATTGTCGTCGTCAGATCCCAATCTGCAAAATATTCCGGTGCGAACGGCCGAAGGACGGCGAGTGCGCCAGGCCTTTATTGCCGCGCCGGGCAGTAAATTGGTCGCTGCGGATTACTCACAGATTGAGCTGCGTATTATGGCCCATCTGTCACAGGATCCTAGTTTGCTGGCGGCTTTTAGTGCCGGACAGGACATCCACCGCGCCACCGCTGCCGAGGTCTTTGGTGTCGAGACGAATGCCGTCACCAGCGATCAGCGCCGCAGTGCCAAGGCGATTAACTTCGGCCTGATTTACGGTATGTCAGCCTTTGGCCTGGCACGCCAGCTGGGTATTGGCCGCAAACAGGCGGCCGAATATATTGAGCTCTATTTTACCCGCTATCCGGGGGTGCAAAACTATATGAACAATATTCGCTACAGTGCCGCTGAAAAAGGCTATGTCGAGACATTTTTTGGCCGCAGGCTCTATCTGCCGGAAATTAACTCGAGAAATGGCATGCGTCGCCAGGCTGCCGAGCGCACCGCGATCAATGCGCCGATGCAGGGAACCGCCGCCGATATTATTAAGTTGGCGATGATCAGCGTGCAAAGCTGGCTCGAGTCCAGCGCTTTGAACAGCAAAATTATTATGCAGGTGCACGATGAATTGGTGCTGGAAGTGCCGGAGTCGGAACTCGATGTGATCAAGCAGGGGCTCTGTGAGCGCATGGAAAATGCTGCTGAGCTCCTGGTTCCATTAGTTGTGGATGTTGGCGTAGGTAACAACTGGGATGAGGCGCACTAGCTTTTTTTAAGCGATGAACTGCGCAAAATGGCGAGTAAAAACCACCCTTGCCCACAAGATTAAAAATATTTTCAATTTTTTTAAATTATTTGTGAACTATTTCATTTCAGCTTGTCTTAATACGTGCAAGACATGATTGCTTACTCTCCCCCAACTAAGCAACTGCAACGCTGAAACTCCCAAGCAAGGCAACGCAGACCCCGGTCCACTTTGGACCGGGGCTTTTTTTATCGGCTGATTTTTTGTCTGGGTAATGTCTTGATGAACTCTGCGCAGGTCAGTCAGCAGAGGGATCAATAAAGTCTGCGCTCATCCAATGGCCTAACACCGACTCAAGTTCTGGCAGCCCCTGCTTCTTTAATGACGAAAATGTCTGTGCGCTGAGCAGCGTGCAGCCTGGATCCATATCGCGCAAATGTCGTTCAACCATCAAGAGCGCGCTCTGAGCCGGGCCACGCTTAAGTTTATCCGATTTGGTTAGCAAGATATGGACCGGTAGCCCCGCCTGTGCAGCCCAGTTGAGCATCTGTAGGTCAAACTCTTGCAGCGGGTGGCGAATGTCCATCAACAATACTAGGCCCGCCAGACTCTGGCGCATCTGAAGGTACTCGGCGAGATGCTTGTCCCATTCGCGCTTCATCGCGATGGGCACTTTAGCGTAGCCATATCCGGGAAGGTCAACCAGACGTTTGCCACCGGCCAGTTCAAAGAAATTAATCAGCTGGGTTCGACCTGGCGTTTTACTGGTTCTTGCCAGCCCGCGGGTTCGCGTCAACGTATTGATCGCGCTAGATTTACCCGCATTTGAGCGCCCGGCAAAGGCAATTTCACAGCCGCTATCGTCAGGGCATTGCCTGAGAGAGGGGGCACTGGTCAGAAATGTTACGCGCTTATAATCGATATGAGTCGAATCCATGGATAAAGGGTCATTATCTCGCTGTAAGAATTGGCGCATGTTGGTATATAATGCGCCGGCTTTAGCCGACATGGCTATTGTACAGATGAAAGTACCTGTACAGACCACACCTATTCTAGCGGATTGCACGAGTTGATTAACCATGAAAAAAAGCTTTTTAACGATTATTTGTCTGGTAGCTGCATTTACAGCTAATCAGGGTTTCGCATCTGGTGATGCAGCAGCAGGAACATCCAAAGTAGCAATGTGTGCCGGCTGTCATGGCAATGACGGCAACAGCATGGTTTCTTCATTCCCCAAGCTAGCCGGCTTGGGTGAAAAATATCTTTACCGTCAGCTGCTGAATATCCAGTCTGGTGAGCGCGTCATAGTTGAAATGACGGGCCTGCTCGATGCGTCTTCTGACCAGGACCTGCAGGACATGGCGGCTTACTACGATGGCCAGCAGCGCCAAATATCGGGAGCGCAAGAAATCACTCTGATCGGCTACAGCGATCCGGATGAAGCCTTGGAGCTTGGCGAAAATATTTATCGTGGTGGCAATCTGCAGACTGGCGTGCCCTCCTGCACCGGTTGCCATTCTCCGGCTGGTACAGGCAATGATCCGGCGGGTTATCCCGCACTTGGCGGTCAGCATGCAGGCTATATTGAGAGCCAGCTACTTAAGTACCAAAGTGGTGAGCGCGCCAGCGGTGCCAACGCCAAGATTATGCAGGGCGTCGCCGAGAGACTGAGCAATAAAGAAATCAAGGCGATAGCGAATTATATTTCAGGGCTCAACTGATTTATTAAATCCCTTTTAAGGGTTGGTAGACGATTAAACAGGTTTGCAGGAGTTTATTATGTTGCGACGTATTTCTAGTTATGTTTTTTTACTGCTTCTGCTGCCGGTTTCATTGGGCTGTGCGGCTGAAGAGGAAAAATTTAAAGCTGGCGTTCACTACGAGGTTCTACCGCAGGCGGTGAGAACGGCTGATAAGTCCAAGATTGAAGTCAACGAAATATTTTCCTACTCCTGTGGCCACTGTTATAACTTTGAGTCGGTTCTTGAGCCCTGGGCAGCATCACTGGCAGCGGATGTCGATATGCAGCGCACTCCCGCGGTCTGGCAGCCGGCGATGGAAGCCTATGCGCGCGCATATTACAGCGCCACTATGCTCAAAGTGCTAGACAAGGTACATATGCCTATTTTTGAAGCTATTCATGTCAGACGCGAAGCCATTCGCTCGGAGCAGGACTTGGCTAAGTTTTTTGTCGCAGCCGGCGTCAGCGCGGAGAAATTTTCCCAGGTCTATAACTCCTTTGGCATGAGTAGTATGGTCAATCAGGCCAAAGCCAGGATGCGCAGTTATCGCACACAGGGAACACCTGAGGTGATCGTCAATGGCAAGTACAGGGTCAGCACCCGAATGACCAATGGTTTTGAAGGCATGCTCAATGTCGCTGATTTCCTAATTGCTAAAGAGCGCGCTGCCGCTGAAAAATAATCCTCTTCGTCTGCTCCTGCAAAAGATTTTCCTGTGGCCATATAGGTCACAGGAATAGCCATCATGAGTTAAAGCGCTTTAAAAAGCGTATCTGTAACACTAGACTCTGCACCCTTTAATTAAATCTGATACTGACAAGAAGCTACCGCAACCCATGAAACCAACCACTAAGCCCGCTAATCCAAATTTTTCCTCTGGCCCCTGTTCCAAGCGTCCAGGTTATGACCTCAACAATCTCGCTATCGATACTTTGGGCCGCTCTCATCGCTCCAGCGTTGGCAAGCTTGCTCTAGGTCGTGCCTGCAGCGATACAGCCGAGATTCTTGGGCTCCCGGAAGGTTATAGAGTCGGCGTGGTTCCCGCCTCAGATACCGGTGCGGTGGAGATGATTATGTGGTCGGTGCTCGGTGCGCGACCAGTGGATGTGTTTGCTTGGGAATCCTTCGGCAGCGGCTGGCTCACCGATGCTGTCAAACAGTTAAAGCTCGACAACCTCAACAGTTATACCGCGGACTATGGTCAGCTGCCGGATATGAGTCAGGCCAATCCAGAGCATGACATATTGTTTACCTGGAATGGCACCACTGCTGGGGTCAAGGTACCAAATGCCGATTGGATTAGCGACCAGCGTAGTGGCCTGACTATTTGCGATGCCACCTCCGCGGTATTTGCCATGGATATGCCATGGGAAAAACTTGATGTGATTACCTATAGCTGGCAAAAAGTACTCGGTGGTGAAGGTGCTCACGGTATGTTGATCCTCAGCCCGCGGGCGGTTGAGCGTCTAGAAAGCTATACGCCCGCCTGGCCAATGCCAAAAATTTTCCGCATGACTAAAGGTGGCAAGCTGATCGAGGGAATCTTCCGCGGTGAAACCATCAATACGCCCTCGATGCTCTGTGTAGCAGATTATCTCGACGCTCTCGACTGGGTGCGGTCTATCGGTGGGCTGCCGGCAGCGATTGCCAAATCCAATGCCAACCTAGATGTCATAAAGGACTTTGTGGCTACTCGTCCCTGGGCTCATTTTCTGGCTCAGGAAGCGGATCAGATCTCCAATACCAGCGTCTGCCTGACCCTTGATCTCGACGCAGATCAGGTTAAACAGATTGTTAAGTTGTTAGCTTCGGAAGCGGTTGCCTACGATATAGGTGCTTATCGCGATGCTCCGGCCGGCCTGCGGATTTGGTGCGGCGCCACGGTGGAGGCATCTGATCTGAAGGCGCTCCTGCCCTGGCTTGACTGGGCGTATAACCACGTAAGAGCCTAACAGCACACTGAAAACAAGATTAAAAACCGAGACCACAAAGACTATGTTCAAGATTCGTACCTACAACGCCATTTCATCCAAAGGCCTCAGTCGCTTTCCCGCGGAGAGCTATCAGGTATCCAGTGAAAGTGCTGATCCAGATGGTATTTTGTTGCGCAGCCAGAAGTTGCACAGTGAAGTGATGCCATCGTCTGTCGTTGCCATTGCTCGCGCCGGAGCTGGTGTCAACAATATTCCCGTTGCCGATTACACTGAGCAGGGCATTGTCGTTTTCAACACGCCGGGAGCCAACGCCAACGCGGTGAAAGAGTTGATTGTCGCGGCGCTGCTGATGGGATCGCGGGATATTTATGGTGGCATGAACTATGTTCAGGGCCTCACTGAGATTAGCGATTCAGCCGAGATGGGCAAGTTACTGGAAAAAGAAAAGAAGCGTTTTGCCGGTGCCGAAGTGCAGGGCAAAACCCTCGGTGTCGTGGGTCTCGGAGCCATCGGCTCGATGATTGCCAACTTGGCGCTTGAGCTGGGAATGAATGTAGTGGGTTATGATCCAGCCATTTCGGTTGAGGCCGCATGGCAGCTGTCGAGTAGTGTAGAGCGTATGGACAATCTTGAGGCACTGTTAGCGCGGGCAGATTTTATTACTTTGCACGTTCCTGCTATCCCAGCGACTAAGCATTTGATCAACAGCAAAACGCTTGCCGGAATGAAAGCGACAGCTAAGATTGTCAATTTTGCTCGCGAAGAGATAGTCAGCACTGCCGATATCGTCGACGCGCTTGATAATGGTGTGATTGCTGGCTATATCACCGACTTCCCAACGCCAGAGTTGCTCGGCCGCAGCGATGTGTTGTTGATGCCGCATATTGGCGCCAGCACTGAAGAGGCCGAAGAGAACTGTGCGGTGATGGCGGCCAATCAGCTGATGGATTTTCTTGAGAATGGCAATATTCGCAATTCAGTAAACTATCCACAGATTAAAATGGCACGCAATGGCGGAACGCGAATCACCTTCAGTAATAGAAACGTGCCTAAGGTCCTCGGCAGTGTGTTGTCGATCTTGGCGGATAGCGAACTCAATGTTGTCGATATGGTAAATAAGAGTCGCAATGATATTGCTTATAACATTATTGATATCGACGGCGATTTTGATGCCAGCCTAAAGGCCAAGATAGCGGCGGTCGACGGCGTTGTTCACGTACGTATTATCTAATTGCTGTCTTTTGCCGAGGTGACGCTTATGTCACCTCAGTAGAAAATAGTTTCGCGCGAACCGTACGGCGATACTCCTTTGGGCTATTCCCAGCCCAATGTTTAAAGCGAACAGAGAACCAGCTGGCGTCGTTGTAGCCGCTATAATTGGCAATCTCCAAGATGGATAAGTCGGTGTTTTTCAATAGGTCGCAGGCAAAGGTCATGCGCACCTCGGTCAGATAATGCCCCGGCGTATTGCCTGCGGCGGCTGCGAAACGTCGATTGAAGGTCCGCGTGCTCATGCCAAACTGAGCCGCCAGATTGGGCACTGAGAGCTGCTTGCTGAGATTGTCCTGAAGCCATATCTGCGCCTGCACAATCGTTTCATCGCCGTGTATCTTCTGGTGATCGCTGATACTGGCTGGCTCGGCTAAATTGCGAATTTCATGGAAAAAATTGCGCTGCGCCTGGCGCGCGATAACTCGGCCAAAGATACGCTCTACCTGATGCATCATCAGTTCTGCCATGGCATTGATACTGGCTGCGCAATAGATATTGCCAGCCTGGGTCGTGAAATGCTGGCGTGCCAGCTTGACCTTGGGATAGCTGCGCTGCAGTTGGTCGAAGTAATGCCAGTGTGTCGTCGCCGGCTTATCATCGAGAAGTCCCGCCTCTGCTAAAAAACACACCCCTGTGCCCACCGTGGTAAAACTGCAGTTACGCTGATGCTGTTCCTGTAGCCAAGGGATATAGGCGCCATGCTTAAGTACGGCGAGCCGTGGATTGCGCCACAGAGCCGGGATATGAATAAGGTCACTGGTAAAGACGTCACGGATAGAATGTGTTGGGCTCAGCTCGAAGCCCGCTGATGTTCGCACTGGTTGGCCGTCAGCGCTAACCCAGCGGATCGTTAAACTAGTCTGCGTATTTTTCCTGGCGCGTGCCATTGCTTGCGCAAATTGAAAAATCTCAGCGGCCAGAGTGGTGCTCGAGACCAGCATATTGTCACAGAGTAAAAGTGTCAGATTAAAGGTCATGGTACGGCCAATATAGCACGATATGGCTAATACCTATTAGTTTATGGCTGATTAACAAAAATAATCTGCGGCAACTCTGCCTACACTAGCGGTCTCTTAATTGCTTCACTGCAAGGACGTTCTCTATGCTTAACTCTCTTCCGGTTGTAGTCGGCTTTGGTGGCTACAACGCCGCTGGACGCAGTTCTTCTCATCAAGCGTTCAGGCGTATGATTCTAGAGTCACTGCCAGCTGAAGAACAGATTGATACGGTTGTCAGCCTTGCCTGTTTGATGGCGCAGGTCACTAAAGAGGGTGAAGGCTATCGTGACCAACAGGGTGCACTGCTGAGTGCGCTCGAGGTAGACCAGCGTTTTCGGCAAGAGGTGCTCAAAGGTACCTTGATCCGTAAGATCGAGTTATTTGATCCGGCCAAGGTGCCAGGGCATAAAAAGATTTCCCTCACTGAAGACGCCAACCAGCCTGTTCAGTTCAGCATGTTGAAGCGTGATTTACCGAAGGTTCCACCACAGGACTGGGAGATCCGCGATCTTGAAAACGGCACTGTAGAAATCACTGCATGCGGCTCCAGCCAATATCTTGTTGAATCACATTATGAGCTAATCGCTAAGGCAGCAGGACAGCTTCCCAGTGGCTTTAATCCGGCCGATCACTACAACAGCCGTTTTCATCCGCGCAGCTTACAGATGGCACTATTGGGCGCCAGTGACGCCGTGCATTCGATCGGAATTCCATGGGAGAGTGTTGCCAAATCAGTAAGTCCAGACGAAGTGGGCGTTTACTCTTCTAGCGCTTTAAGTCAAATGACCGAAGAGGGCTTTGGCGGCCTGCTGCAGGCGCGCTTGCGTGGAGGCCGGACCACCGCCAAGCAGGTGCCGCTAGGTTTGAACTCAATGCCAGCAGATTTTATTAATGCCTACGTACTCGGCAGCGTTGGCCACACTGAAGCGATTACCGGCGCCTGCGCCAGCTTTCTCTATGTGCTGCAAGCTGCAGTGCGAGATATTCGCAGCGGCCGGCGCCGTGTAGCGATTTTAGGCAATGCGGAAGCGGCTGTGACTCCAGAAATATCCGAGGGCTTTGCCAATATGAGCGCGCTTGGCAGCGATGAAAATCTGTGTAAGCTGGATGGCACCGAAACGCCAGACTGGCGTCGAGCCAGCCGCCCCTTTGGGCACAACTGTGGCTTTACTCTGTCTGAAGCGACTCAGTATATTGTTTTAATGGATGACGCCTTGGC
>Ga0115558_1000137_pt1 | contig 49543 bp, 49 predicted proteins | sample COGITO_mtgs_1104_4_FD_87279 | JGI IMG/M metagenome (GOLD analysis project Ga0115558, IMG submission 87279) | Pelagic marine microbial communities from North Sea - COGITO_mtgs_110426 | ecosystem: Environmental > Aquatic > Marine > Epipelagic | place: Germany:Helgoland, sampling site Kabeltonne... | reverse complement strand
CCTATAGAGCCGTGGTAGACCACCACGTTGATAGGCTGGATGTGGAAGCGCAGTAATGCGTGTAGCTGACCAGTACTAATAGCTCAATTGGCTTGATTTATGCACTGAAAAAAATTTTTTAATTTATTGATTAGTATTATATTGGATTAATTTTTCATTTAGAATTTTTTCTAGTAATCTTGTAATCATATTATTGTTTATAAACTATATTAAATTTAACATCTTTCGTTTTTATGAGTTAATTGTTCATAAAATATTAAAATAAACTTTTTAAACATATACTTTTTTTAATAATCATTATAAATTTATTTATTATTATACCTGAATAAATCTTTCGGAGAGATTTCTAAATCTGCAGATATTAAAATATTTAACAATTATATGAAAAAAAAAATAAGCAGCTCTCTAAAAAAAAAAGTTTTACTGGATATGTCCTGCTCAATTATTCATCATGGTCATATTAGGTTAATTAAAAAAGCAGCTAAATATGGAGATTTAATTGTTTCTTTAACTTCAGATAAGGATTTAAAAAAATTTAAAAATATTCAACCAGAATTAAATTTTTCTCAAAGAAAAGAGGTTCTTATAAGTATAAAATATGTTAAAAAAGTAATACTTGGGAATTTTATTTTAGATCAAAAATTTTTAGATAAAAACAAAATAGATATAGTTATACAGGGATCTGATTATAAAGAGAGAAAATTTACCAATAAAGTAGTGACTTTTAAAAGAACAAAAAATATAAGTAGCACTATGATCAGGAGATTAGCGAAAAAAAACATTAGTAAAGAAAAATAGAATGAAAAAAACGGTATATATAGGTTTATCATTAGACATCATTCATCATGGGCATATCAATTTAATTAAATCAGCCAGTGATTATGGAAAATTAGTTGTTGGTTTAATTACTGATAAAGCGTTATCTTTAAATAAAAGACTTCCTCTTTTAGATTACAATTCAAGAAAAAAAATTTTAGAAAATATTAAAGGAGTTCAAAAAATTGTTCCTCAAAATGAATGGAGTTATCATCAAAATATTTTAAAATACAAGCCGGATATAATGGTTCATGGTGACGATTGGAATTTGAGTGAAGATGGAAAAAAATTAAAGTTAGAAGCTTTAAAAGCTTTAAAAAAAATCAATGCAAAATTAATAGAGATACCTTATACGAAGAACATTTCTAGCTCTAATTTACAAACAACAATTTTTAAGAATGGTTTAATCAGTAGCACTAGACAGGGTTATTTTAAAAGAATTTTACAATCCAAAAAAATATGCAGAATTTTAGAAACACATAGCCCCCTTTCAGCACTAATTGCAGAAAATATTTCCTTTGAAAAAAAGAGAGAAAGATTAGAATTTGATGGTTTTTGGTCAAGTTCTTTAACAGACTCTACATTAAGAGGAAAACCAGACATTGAAGTTTTAGATTTAAGAGAAAGATTAAAAAATATAAATGATATTTTTGATGTTACCACCAAACCGTTAATTATGGACATCGATACGGGAGGCAAAAATGAGCACTTTGAAATTAATATAAAGACGCTAGAAAATGCAGGAATTTCAGCAGTTATTATGGAGGATAAAAAAGGATTGAAAAAAAATTCACTTTTTGGTCTTGAAGTTAAACAAGAGCAAGATTCAATTAAAGCTTTTTCAAAAAAAATTAAATTAGGAAAAAAAGCTACAAAAAATAATATTATGATTATTTCAAGAATTGAAAGTTTAATACTCAATAAATCAGTTGGCGATGCACTTAAAAGAGCTGACAATTATGTAAATGCGGGAGCAGATGGAGTTATGATACATAGTAAAGATAAAAACCCTAAAGAAGTTTTTAAATTTGCTAACAAATTTAAAAAAGAATATAAAAATATACCTCTTGTGGTAGTCCCTTCAAGCTTTAATCAAGTAAAAGAAAGTCAATTAATTGATAATGGATTTGATGTTGTTATTTATGCTAATCATATGTTGAGAGCATCTTATCCAGCGATGCAAAATGTTGCAAAAAATATTTTAAAATATGGAAGATCTTATGAGTCAGATAAATTCTTATTGAGCATAAAAAAAATACTTAATTTGATTCCTGGAACAAAATAAGTTGTGATAAATATTAATAATTTTATAAAGTGTCTTAAAGGAAATGGTTTTAATTTTGTTACTGGTGTTCCAGATTCGTTATTAAAAGATTTATGTTTTGAATTTGAAAATCAGTATAAAAAGAACCATGTAGTTGCAGCAAATGAAGGTGTGGCTGTTGCCATTGGTATTGGATACCACCTTAAAACTGGAAAAATACCTACTATTTATTTGCAAAATTCTGGATTAGGAAATATGATTAATCCTATTTTATCATTAGCAGATCCAAAAGTTTTTAATATTCCTTTATTGATAATTATGGGATGGAGAGGTGAAAGAAGTAAAATTTTAAAAGATGAGCCGCAACATATGACACAAGGAAATCTTACGGAAAATTTTTTAAAATTAATGAACATAAAATATAATATTGTATCCAAGAACTCTAATTATAAAGCTATTATCAATAAACTAAAAATACATTCGAAAAAAAATAACAAGATAACCTGTTTGTTAGTAAAAAAAAATAGTTTTAACACAAATGCAGTTTCAAAAATTAAAAGGAATAAAGAAATTAAACCAAGTGAAAGAGAAGAAATTCTTAAATATCTAATAAAAAATTTACCAAATAAATTAAACTCCGTCTCAACTACGGGAATTCTCTCTAGAGAGCTTTATGAAATTTCAAGCCAAGAAAAAAAAATAAATAATTTTATGAGCGTTGGTGGAATGGGGCATGCTATTTCTATAGCTTTCGGTTTAGCTCATAATAGTAAAAAAAAAGTGTTGTGCTTTGATGGTGATGGAGCAATCACTATGCATCTAGGTGCATTAACAAATAGTGCTTTAAATAATAATATAATTCATATTGTATTTAATAACGGGTCTCATGAGTCTGTCGGTGGCCATGATACATCTAGTAAACATGTTAAATTTTATAAATTAGCAAAGGTTTTAGGTTATCAAAATTCTAAATTGGCTAGAAATAAGAGTCAGGCACTAAAATTAATCTTAGAGGCGATAAAGTCTAAAAAAAGTTATTTTATTGAGATAATTTGCAAAAAAGGTCATAGAGAGAATATTTCTCGACCAAAAGAAAAAATGACAGAATTAAAAAATAAATTTATTAAAAACTTAAATTAAGAATGAGTGATTTAAAAAAAAATATAAGTGTATTTAATAAGAATAAAATTCTTTTCACTCCAGGACCTTCAAGTTTAAGCTATGAAAATATTAGTGAAATAAAACCTTGTTTTGGTAGAGGTGATGATGAGTATATTAAATTAGAAAACAAAGTACTTAATAAAATAAAAAAAATTTCTGGTCATAGCAAAATAACAAGGCTCCAAGGTTCTGCAAGCTTAGCTATAGAGATAATGATATATAATTTCATTTATGGAAGAGTTTTAATTGTTGCTACAGGTGTTTATTCTGAAAGATTAAAAGATATGGCTGTTTTTGCCAAATCAAAATTTAAGTATATCAAAAATATAGAATATGTAGATTACAAAAGTTTGAATAATTTAAAAAAACCTTTTGATTGGATAATAGCTTGTCCAGTTGAGACAAGTACTGGTTTTAAAATTCCAATAGAAAACTTATATAAATTAAAAAAAAAATTTAAATCTAAATTAGCTTTAGACGCAACTGCATCTATTGGTCTAGAAAAAGATCATCATTTATCAGAGGTGACGGCATTTAGTTCATGTAAAGGTTTATTTGGATTAACTGGTGCAGCTTTTTTAACTTTCAATGAATTACCACAGAATGAAATTAATAGTTTTTATTTAAACTTACAAAATCATTTAAATAAAAAAATGACAGGGCCCTATCATATTATGTATTCTTTAAATCTTATTTTAAACAATTATCAAGATTATTTTTATTCTGTAAAAATAAATAAAAAAAGATTTTTAAAATCAATGAAAGATTACTTATCGTACCCATTGATAAATCAACCAATGCTTTGTACTTATGTATCTAAGGAGATTAAGAAAAAGAATGATAAAGTTATTTTATATCAATCTAGGGCAAAAATAGAGGGATCTGTGGTATGTCATTTAGGTGAAGTACATTTAAAAAGAAAAGCAAAAGGTGACATACAAAAGTTGATATATTAGATTTTATAGCAGAATATTAATTTTGATTAATAAAATGATGTTGAGTGTTATAACTAATTTATAAATAGCTAAATGTTCCATAAAATAATTTAATGATAGTTTCTTATTCTCCTTATTTAGAAAAATATAACCTTAAGATTGACGAAGAAAAAGAAAAAGAAAAAATAGAAAGACTTTTAGAAAATTCTAGAAAAACAGTTGTTATACAAGGATTAGGGTTTGTTGGATCAGCAATGGTAGCAGCATTGACTAACTCAAAAGATAAAAATGGAAGCTTGTTATACAATGTAATAGGGGTTGATTTAGGTAATGAGGAAAATTACTGGAAAATTGCAAGGGCCAATGAAGGAAAACCACCAATTATATCATCCGACAAGAAAATAACTGACGCTTATTTAAATGCAAAAAATAACAAAAACTTTTTAGCCACATACAGTAATACTTCTTATTCTAAAGCAGATGTTGTGGTTATAGACTTACAGTTAGATATTAAAAAGAAATCTTTAGGTGAAGTTTATAATTATGATTTCACATTCGAAGAGTATAGAAAAGCCATTAAATCTGTTGCTGATAATGTTAATGAAGACGCACTAGTAGTCGTTGAGACAACTGTACCGCCAGGCACTACGGAAAAAATTATATACCCAATTTTTAAAGATAGTTTTAAAAATAGAGGACTAAATATTAATAGACTTTATCTTGCTCATGCTCCCGAAAGAGTTATGCCAGGTCCAAACTATTTGAATTCAATTACTAATTATCATCGTATATATTCAGGAATTAATTTAGAGTCTAAAAAACTTGCTAAAGAATTTCTATCAAGTTTTATCGATGTTAAGAATTATCCACTAACTGAACTCCATTCAACTACCGCTTCAGAAATGACAAAAGTATTAGAAAATTCATATAGATCAACAAACATTGCATTTATTCAAGAATGGACTGAATTTGCAGAAAAAGCCGAGGTTAATTTGTACGATATCATAAGTGCAATTAGAGTTAGATCAACTCATAGTAACATTATGTTACCAGGCTTTGGGGTAGGAGGGTACTGTTTGACGAAGGACGCTCTTTTGGCAGATTGGTCTTTTAACAATCTATTTAATGGAGAAAGACATTTAGATATGTCTTTAAATGCAATTCGAATTAATGACTTAATGCCAAATTATACTTTTAAATTGCTAAAAAGCAGGTTTAATAAACTAGAAAATATCAATCTTGCCATTCTGGGGGTTTCATATTTGAACAATATTAATGATACTAGATATTCTCCAAGTGAGTTATTTTATGATAAATGTATAGAAAGTAAAATTGATGTATACTTGCATGATCCCATAGTTAAATATTGGAAAGAAAAGGACTTAGTTGTAAATCAAGATTTATCTTATTTTAGCAATAAAAAAATTGATGTTGTGGTTTTCACAGTTCGTCATAAAGAATATCTTGATATGAATCCAGAGGAATTTATTAAAACATTTGAAAATATAAAACTTATTATTGATGGATTTAACGTTATAAGTGAAGAAAATGCAAAAATATTTAAACAAAGAGATATCAATATAATAGGAATAGGAAAGTCACATTGGAAAAAAACTAACAAGTAAAATAATATGACAAAAATTTTAGTAACAGGTGGAGCTGGTTTTATAGGGTATTTTTTGATTAAAAAATTATTAGAAAATCAAGATAATGAAATAGTTATGATTGACAATATGTACAGAGGCAGAATGGATGATGAGCTTAAAAAAATTATTTCTAATAAAAATGTAGCTTTTCATCAAGGAGATTTGACTGATAAAAATTTATTTACACATCTTGATAAAGATTTTGATTATATTTATCATTTAGCAGCTGTAATTGGAGTAAAAAATGTTATTGAAAATCCTGATAAGGTATTAAGCCAAAATGCAATAGTAACATTAAATTTAATTGAATTCGCAAAAAATATAAAATCATTAAAAAAGATTTTATTTTCATCTACGAGCGAAATATATGCAGGAACACTAAAACATTTTGGAATAGACATACCTACAAATGAAGATGTAAAATTAACAATTGATGATATTAAATCACCCAGAACAACTTATATGTTAAGTAAAATGTATGGTGAATCTATTCTTTTTAATTATGGTTTCAAATACAACATTCCATTTACAATAGTAAGATACCACAATGTTTATGGTCCAAGAATGGGATTTTTACATGTAATTCCAGAAATGCTAGTAAAAATATCAAAACAAAAAATAGTTGAAGTTGCATCACCAGAGCATACTAGATCTATGTGTTTTATAGATGATGCTATAGAAATGACTATTAAAGCTTGTGAAAATAATTCTACTAAAAAAGAAATCTTAAATATTGGAAACCAAAATCAAGAAACCTCTATTATCAATCTTGTTAAAGTAATTGCTGATATATTGGATAAAAAAATAGAAATTAAAAAATTATCTGATACAGAGGGATCACCGGAAAGAAGATGTCCAGATATTTCAAAAATTGTCAATTTGACAGGATATTCACCTAAAGTTAATATAAAAGAAGGCCTTAAGAAAACATACGATTGGTATAAAGATAAATTATCCAACAAGTATGAATGATAAAAGATTATATGTTTGATAAAATTACTGATTTCATTCAACAAATCTATCAAACTAAAGATTTTATAGCATTACATGAACCAAAATTTATTGGAAATGAAAAAAAATATTTAAATGAATGTATAGACTCAACATTTGTTTCTTCTATAGGTAAATTTGTTAATGAATTTGAGAAGTCAATCGCAAAATATACTGGTGCAAAATATGCAGTTGCAACGAGTAGTGGTACTTCGGCACTTCATATTTCTTTATTATTAGCTGGTGTGGATGAAGATAGTGAAGTAATAACTCAACCACTTACATTTGTAGCAACCTGTAATGCTATTAGTTATTGTAATGCAAATCCCGTATTTGTAGATGTTGAAAGAAGTACCATGGGTCTTTGCCCGTCGGCATTAGAATTTTTTTTAAAGGATAATGCTATTATAAAAAATAAAAAGTGTATTAATAAAAAAACTAATAAGATAATAAAAGCTTGTATACCCATGCACACCTATGGTCACCCTTGCAGAATAGATAAAATCAAAGAAATATGTGATAGGTATTATATATTTTTAATTGAAGATGCCGCAGAAAGTGTTGGTAGTTTTTATAAAAATCAACATACTGGAACATATGGCCGTTTAGGAGCTATGAGTTTTAATGGTAATAAAATTATTACTGCTGGTGGTGGAGGATGTATAGTCACAAATGAAGAAGATCTTGCAAAAAAAGCAAAACATCTTACTACTACTGCTAAAGTTTTTCATGAGTGGAATTTTAATCATGATATGATTGGATATAATTATCGAATGCCAAATTTAAATGCTGCTTTATTAGTAGCACAATTAGAAAATTTAAATGATTTTATTATAAATAAACGTAAATTAGCTCATAAATATGAGACTTTTTTTAAAGACACAGATTATTCATTTTTTAAGGAACCTGAAAATTCAAGATCAAATTATTGGCTAAATTCTGTTATTTTTAAGGACAAAAATCAAAAGGATCAATTTTTAAAAGAGACAATTTCTAGAAATGTAATGACTAGACCCATCTGGAAATTAATGAACAAGCTACCAATGTTTCAAAATGCACAAAGTGGTGATTTAGAAAACTCAGAGTGGTTTTTTGATAGAGTGGTCAATATACCAAGTAGTGTACACAATGAATAAAATAATCTTAATTGGTGGTGGAGGTCATTGCAAGTCAACAATTGACGTTATTGAACAAGAGGGAGAGTTTCAAATTGCAGGTATAGTTGACAAAGCTAAACTATTGGGTTCTAAAATTTTGGGGTATAAAGTCATTGGTAATGATTTTGATTTAGAAAATTTAGCAAAAAAATATCGTTATGCCTTAATAACAGTTGGTCAAATTAAATCAGCATCTTTAAGAGTAAAACTTTATAATTTAACTAAAAAATATGGCTTTTTATTACCGCGTATTGTATCTCCAAGAGCTTATGTGTCAAAGCATTCAAAAATTGGTAATGGTACCATTGTAATGCATGATGCAATAGTTAATGCCAATGTTTCTATTGGGTATAATTGTATCATTAATTCTAAAGCACTAATTGAACACGACTGTTTTGTAGCTAACCACAATCATATTTCAACAAATACAATTATAAACGGTGGAGTAAGAATAGAGTCAGAATGTTTCATTGGAAGTAGTGTGACAACAAATAACAATATCATAATTAAGAAAAAAAGTTTTATTAAAGCTGGAAGTTTAGTTAGGTGAGAGTATTTATTATTGCAGAAGCAGGCGTTAATCACAATGGCTCAATTGATTTAGCGAAAAAATTAATTGATATTGCTTCTAATTCAGGAGCTGATGCAGTTAAGTTTCAAACTTTTAAAACAAAAAACCTAGCTATTAAAAACTTAGAAAAAGCTAGTTATCAAAAAAATACAACTAATAAAAAAGAAACCCAGTTTAATATGCTCAAAAAACTTGAATTAAATAAAGATATGCATCTTGAACTAATTAATTATTGCAAAAAAAAAAATATAATATTTATATCATCCCCATTTGATCATGAAAGTATAGAATTATTAAAAAATTTAGATTTAGAAATATTTAAAATACCAAGTGGGGAGATTACGAATCTTCCTTATCTTCGACACATAGGAAAATTAAGTAAAAAAATAATACTTTCGAGCGGTATGTCAAATATGGATGATGTTAAAAATGCTTTAAATATTTTAATCAATTCAGGCACAAAAAAAAACAATATAACAATCTTACATGCTAATACCCAGTATCCAACTCCAATGGAAGATGTAAATTTAAAAGCAATGGTAAAGATAGGTAAAGAATTAGATGTAAAAGTTGGATACAGTGATCATACTTTAGGAATAGAAGTTGATATAGCAGCAGTTGCAATGGGAGCAAGTTGTATAGAGAAACATTTCACATTAGATAGTAAAATGAAAGGTCCAGACCATAAGGCAAGTCTTGAACCACATCATTTAGAAGCAATGGTTAAAGCAATTAGAAATATAGAATTAGCTATAGGTGATGGTATAAAAAAAATATCTAAAAGTGAAATGCAAAATATAAAGATAATAAGGAAATCAATAGTTGCAAAAACTAAAATAAAAAAAGGTGAAGTTTTAAATGAAAAAAATATTATAGTAAAAAGACCTGGTAACGGCATAAGCCCCATGAAATGGGATGATGTTTTGGGAACTAAGGCAACAAAAGATTATAATGAAGATGAACTGATATGAGAAAAAGAAAAATTTGCATAGTTACAGGTTCACGTGCAGAATATGGATTATTATACTGGTTAATCAAAGAAGTAGAAATAGATCAAAATCTTGAACTTCAAATTATTGCTACAGGAATGCATCTAAGTTCAGAGTTTGGATTTACTTACAAAGAAATAGAAAAAGATTTTAAAATAGACAAAAAAATTGATATTCAATTATCTTCGGATACTAGCGAAGGTATTTCAAGATCGATGGGTATAGCCCAAACTTCTTTTGCAAGAGCTTTTAATGAATTAAAGCCTGATATAGTTGTAGTTCTGGGTGATAGATATGAAATCTTAAGTGCAGCCTCTGCAGCAATGATTGCGAGAATTCCAATAGCACATCTTCATGGTGGAGAATCCACTGAAGGTCTTATTGATGAAGCTATTCGACATTGTGTTACAAAAATGAGTCAATTACATTTTACTGCTACAGAAATATATAAGAACAGAGTAATACAATTAGGTGAAGATCCATCTAGAGTTTTTAATGTAGGTGGTACTGGAATTGAAAATATCAAAAGACTAAAGCTTCTGAATAAAAATGATTTTGAAAATTCGATAAATTTTAAGCTGAATAAAAAAAATATACTTTCAACATTTCACCCAGTAACTTTAGAAAATAATACTTCAGAGGAACAATTCAAGGAATTACTTAATGCCATCGATGAGTTAGAAGATACAAATATTATTTTTACAAAAACAAATAGTGATACTCACGGAAAAATTATTAACTTTATGATTGATGAGTATACAAGTAGAAATTTAGAAAAATCCAAAGCTATTACCTCTATGGGGCAACTAAATTATCTTAGTGCTTTGCAACATATAGATTTTGTCATTGGTAACAGTTCAAGTGGATTATTAGAGGTGCCAAGTTTTAAAATTGGAACAATAAACATAGGTGACAGACAAAAAGGAAGAATAAAAGCACAAAGTATTTTAGATTGTTTACCAAATAAGGAAAGTATAAAAAAAACAATAAATATGGTTTATTCGAGTGAATTTCAAAAAATTTTAAAAACTGTTAAAAATCCATACGATAATGGATATGCAAGTAAAAAAATTGTTGAAGTTTTAAAATCTATACCTTTAGATAATATATTAAAAAAAGTTTTTTTTAATTTGAAAACTAAGTAATGAAAATAGTCTTTATAGGTGCTTTAGAGTTTTCTAAAAAAGCCCTTCAAAAACTGATAGAGCTAAATGCTGATGTTGTAGGGGTGTGTACATTAAAAAAATCTAAATTTAATAGTGATTTTGCTGATTTAAGACCTTTATGTAAAAAAAACAAAATACCTATTAATTTTGTTAATGAAATTAATTCAATAGATAATTGTAATTGGATCAAGTCTCTTAATCCTGAAATAATTTTTTGTTTTGGATGGTCACATATATTAAAAAAAAATATATTATCTTTAGCTCCTATGGGTGTTTTGGGATTTCACCCCACTAAGTTACCACAAAATAGAGGTCGTCACCCACTAATTTGGTCATTAGCATTAGGACTTAACAAAAGTGCCTCAACATTTTTCTTTATTGATGAAGGGGCTGATAGTGGTGAAATTTTATCACAGAAAGATTTTAATATTTTAGAGTCAGATAATGCAAGAATATTATATGATAAAGTAGTGAATATAGCCTTAACTCAAATAGAGGAATTTTTACCTCAACTTCAAAAAAAAACTTTTAATGTAGAAAAACAAAACCATGAGAAATCGAACACTTGGAGAAAAAGAGGTAAAGCTGATGGCTTAATAGATTTTCGAATGACGAGTAAAGCTATTTATAATTTGGTAAATGCCTTAACAAAACCTTATGTTGGGGCGCATGTTATTTATAAAGGAAAAGAAACTATCGTTTGGAAGGTTAAAATTATTAAAAATAAGGATATTAATCTCGAAAGTGGAAAAATTTTAGATATAGAAAAAAATGAAATTATGGTTAAAACATACGATGGAGCAATAAAAATTATTCATCATGAATTTAAAAAGCTACCAAAAGTTGGAGAATATCTTTGAAAAATAAAGTACTAGTTATAGCAGTACATCCAGACGATGAGACTTTGGGATGTGGTGGAACTTTACTTAAACATAAAGCAAAGGGCGATCAGACACATTGGGTAATTTGTACAAGATTAAATAAAAATCATAGATACTACAAAAGTAGAGAAAAAGAAATTAAAAAAGTCTCAAAATTTTTTAATTTTAATAGTGTGCAACATCTTCAATTTGAAACTATTAAAATGGATCAATACAGTATGGATGAAATAATTAAAAAAATATCAAATGTGATAAATAAGATTAAACCAAATATCATTTACCTTCCCTTCAAGGAAGATGTACACACTGATCATAAAAAAATATTCGAAGCTAGTTACAGTTGTACTAAATCATTTAGATATCCATTTATTAAAAAGATTTATATGATGGAAACTTTAAGTGAAACTGAGTTTGCTCCGAGTATTAAAAAGGATAGCTTTGTACCCAATACATTTGTGGATATTAGTAAATATATTAATAAAAAGATTAAAATAATGAAGGTTTATAAAAGTGAAATTAATAAACATCCATTTCCCAGAAGTGAAAAAAGCATTAAGGCTTTAGCTACTTTTCGAGGTTCAACATCTGGATGTAAGTTTGCTGAAAGTTTTGTGCTTTTGAAAGAAATTAAATGAAAAGTATCGAAAAGATTAAAATCACCATAAATACAAAAATTAAAAAAGCTCTTAAAATTATATCTGATGGAGGCATTAAAATTGCAATTGTAGTAAGTAAAGAAGGCAAATTAGTCGGTACGCTAACTGATGGAGATATTAGAAGAGGATTTTTAAAGGGATTGAATATAAATAGTTCTATAAGGTCTGTGGTATTTAAAAAACCAATCACAGCAAAAAAAAATGATTCCAAGCAAAAGTTATTAAAGGTTGCTCTCACCAAAAAAATTTATCAAATTCCTGTTATTGATAAAAACAGAAAAGTAATTGCAGTACATGTTTTAGATGAACTTATAAAACCAAAAGATAAATCTAATTTAGTTGTGATAATGGCTGGTGGGAAAGGTGTGCGCTTAAGGCCTTTAACAAAAGATACACCAAAACCAATGTTAAAAGTGGGAAATAAACCTATCCTTCAAACCATAATAGAAAAGTTTAAAGAAAGTGGATATAGAAATTTCGTAATATGTGTGAACTATAAGGCAAAAATAATCAAAAATTATTTTGGTGCTGGAAAAAAATTTGGAGTAAAAATAAAATATACTGAAGAAAAAATAAGAATGGGTACAGCTGGATCACTAAGCCTTTTTAAAAAAAAACCTAAAGATCCTTTTTTTGTAATAAATGGAGATTTATTGACAAATCTTGATTTTGAAAAAATACTTGATTTTCATCTTGAACACAATTCTAAAGCTACCATGTGCATCAATGAGTATAATGTTGACTTGCCTTATGGAGAAGTAACATTAAATAATGAAAATATTGTTTCAATAAAAGAAAAACCAAAACATAAATATTATGTGAATGCAGGTGTTTATATATTAGATCCAAAATGTATAGAATTAATTCCAAAAAAATTTTTTGATATGACATCACTTTTTAATAAATTAATATCAAATAAACATAAGACGATTTCTTTTCCATTGGGAGAATATTGGCTAGATATTGGAAGATTTAATGATTTTAAAAAGGCAAATCTCGAATACAACAATATTTTTAATAATTAACGAACTTTAGAATAACTAATAAAATATAATGAAATTAATAGCTGAAACTGCATGGCATCATGAAGGTGATTTTTCGTTTATGAAAAACTTAGTTTCAGAAATTGTATCTAAAACTAATGCGGATATTATAAAAATGCATATTACATTAAATTTTGATGAATATATGGATCCTAGCCATGAACTATATAAAAAATTAAAGCCAATGATTTTTAATAAAGGTCAATGGCAAGAATTAATTCAAATTGTTAGAGATGGTAAAAAAGAAATCATGTTGTTGCTAAATGATAGGCAAGCTATAGAATTTGGTTTATCATTTAATCCAGAATATGTTGAGATCCATTCTATTTGTTTAAATGATATATTTTTACTTGAAAAATTAAAAAAAAATATTGATGAAGAAACAAAGATTGTGCTAGGAGTAGGTGGAACAAGTATTAATGAAATCAAAAATGCTATCAACTTTTTAGATCATTCAAATATAATTCTTATGTTTGGATTTCAAAACTATCCAACAGTATATGAGGATGTAAATTTAAATAAGATAAGAAAATTAATGAAATTATTTGATAATTTCGAATATGGATATGCTGACCATACAGCTGCAAAAAGTAATTACAATGAATTAATTACATTGTTAGGTGCAGCGAGTGGAATGAAATATATAGAAAAACATGTGACAACACATTTTGGAGAAGAAAGAATAGATTGGCCTGCTGCTATATCCATAGAAATGTTTAACGGATTACATCAGAAAATTAGAATACTTGATAAATTAAATGGCGATGGTGCTCTTTCTATGAATTCAGGAGAGTTAAGCTATTCAAGATTTGGCCCTATGAAAAAAGCGGCAAAATTGATTTGTAGTTTAAGAAAAGGTGATATCTTGAAATTAAGTGACATTAAATTTATAAGAACCAAAGAAACTTCAGACATTACACAATTAGATGTATTAAACTCTATTGGTAAAAAAATGAAAATTGATCTTAAAAGCGGATCAGTATTAATGAGTAAACATTTTATTAGATCAAAATAACATGAAAATTGGTTTTTTGATTACAGCTCGTTTAAAATCTACAAGATTAAAATTTAAAATACTTAAGCCACTCAATGGATACAGTGTGATTGAGCGAATTATACAAAGAACTAAAGAGATAAATAAAATTAGCGACATAGTATTATGTACTTCACACCTAAATCAAGATTTACCCCTTGTAAGAATAGCTAAAGAAAATGGTATATATTATTTTAAGGGTAATCCAGAAGACGTATTACAACGATTATTAGATGCAGCTGAACTGTTTAAAATGGATTACTTCATAGGAATGACTGCAGATAATCCATTATTTTCTATACATCATGGAAACATAATATCCAATATGTTTAGATCTGATAATTCTCTAGATTACATATACACAACAGGTATGCCAATTGGCGTAAACATATATGGCATCAGAACAAAAGCATTAAAAGTTGTTTGTAAAGTTAAACAAGAAATTGATACAGAAATATGGGGTAATTTAATAAATCAGCCTAAAATCTTTAATGTTAAAAAAATTGAAGTCGAAAAAAAATTTCAAAATAAAAAAAAAAGAATTACTTTAGATGAAATAGAGGACTATAAGCTTTTTTCAGAATTGTATAGTCATTTCCCTAAAGATAGTGTTATAAATATTTTAGATGCTTATAAATTTTTAAAACAAAATCCTCAAATATCAGTTTTAAATGATAATGTTATTCAGAAAGACTTAGATAAAAACATAAAAAAAAGAATTTCCATGTTTTATAAAGATAACAAAGATCAAATTTTGGATATAAAAAGAACTATATATTTAAAATAATGATTTTTATTCAATAAAGCAAAGTGGCCTATGAGAAATATTAAACGTTTGTGGGGAAATATTAATACCTCTCATAGGATTAGATTAGCATTTTTACTTCTTCTAATGTCTTTGTCCTCTTTAGCTGAAATAGCAAGTATTGGTGCAATAGCACCTTTTTTAGCCGCTTTAACATCTCCAGAATATATTTTTCAGCATGAATTGATGGTACAAGTAAATAGTTTTTTAGGTATTCAAGAACCAGAGGATTTACTTTACCCATTGACCTTTATTTTTATAATGTCAATAATACTTTCGACTTTACTTAAAGTTTCTCTACTTTGGTTACAAACTCAGGCAATTCATATAATTAACACTGATATTAGTAGTTCTATTTATAAAAGAGTAATGTATCAGAGTTATGATAATCATTTGTCTCGTAATAGTAGCGAGATAATTGCTGCTATAGTCACAAAATCAAACGCACTACTTGCCAATTTACTACATCCAGTGTTAGCTATAATAAACGCTGTATTGATGATTGTCATGGCATTATTTTTGATAATTGCTATTGATCCAAAAGTACTTTTAATTTTTCCTCTAGTAGTTTTAATTTATATCTTGATATTAATAATGATGAAGAAGAGCCTTTTAAAATATAGCAATATAATTAACTACGAAAGTAGTCATATTATTAAAATTATTCAAGAGAGTTTTGGAATAATTCGAGATATAATTATAGACAGAACTCAATCTTTTTATCTTAAAATTTTTTACAAGGCCGAATATAGAAATCAGAACGCTCGTTCTAAAATAAAAATTATCTCAGGAATGCCTCGATTAATTATTGAGCCAGCAGGAATGATTATTATAGTTTTATTATCTTATTATTACATCCAAAAAATAGAAAATCCTCTTGTGATAATACCTTTTTTAGGGATGTTAGCATTAGGGGCCCAAAGGCTTCTTCCCATTATACAAAGTGTCTATACAAGCATATCTTCTATTAGAGGTGGACATAAACAAGTTGAAGAAGGGCTAGATCTTCTTGACCTTAAACTTCCAAATTTAATTATAAAGACAGAAAAAGATGTCCATCCAATTCTTTTCAATAAGCACATAAAGTTAACTAATATAAATTTTAATTATCCTTCAGAAAATCATAAAGTGCTACAGAATTTAGATCTTACAATTAAAAAAGGAGAGAGACTAGGAATTATTGGACCAACTGGAAGTGGGAAGAGCACATTATTAGATTTAATATTAGGATTGTTAATACCTACAAGTGGAGAAATTTTTATTGATGATGTTAGAATTGATAACAACAATATACTTGAATGGCATAAAAATTTAGCCCATATACCTCAGGATGTTTATATTTCTGATAATACCATATACGAAAATATAGCATTAGGAGTTGATTATAATAAAATTGATAAAGACATAGTTCATAATGCTGCAGAGCAGGCAAAAATTGCATCATCAATTCTTTCAATGAAGAAAGGATTTGATACTATTGTAGGAGAAAATGGGTCCTTCTTGTCAGGTGGTCAACGTCAACGAATCGGTATTGCAAGAGCGTTATATAAAAAAGCCAATGTTATTATGCTTGATGAAGCCACAAGTGCACTAGATGATAAAACAGAAAAAGAAGTGTTGGCAGAAGTATGCTCATTAAGTGGTGATATAACTGTTATTATGATAACTCATCGTTTAAGCGCTCTAAAATCTTTTGATAAAATAGTAAAGATAAGTGAGGGTAGAATTGTTCAAATTGGCAGTTATTCCGAAGTGGTACATAGTTTAAATATTTAGCCTCTTTTAATTATATTTATATAAAAAAGAATTGAAGACATGATTTTTGCTGGTGGATTAGAAATTAACTCCTTATAGGAATAAATATTAATCTTAAATCAATGGCAGAAATAGGTTACCCGTCAATTATTTAGCAAAGAGTGTAAAGGCTTTATAATTTTCTATAGGTAAATAATTTATATAATTAAAAAATATTTAATCAACCACTTTCTTAATAAGTCTAATACAAATTTTGACAAATTAATTGTCAGTGTTAAGTTAAAAGCGGTAACGAATTAATTGAGTTTAATTTAAAAAATAAATAAATTAAAAGCAAAGAAAGTGTGATTAAATTTAATGAAATTAAAAATAATTTGTTTTGATATCGACAATGTTATATGCAGGACTAATGTTAAAAAAGAGTATTTAAAATCAAAGCCCATAAAAAAAAATATTAAGCTTATAAATGAAATATACAATAAAGGTTATAAAGTAATATTGTACACTGCCAGATACATGGGAAGATGTAATGGAAATCTCAATAAAGTAAAGAAAGAAATTAGACCTTTAACTTTAAAACAATTAAAAAAATGGGGAGTTAAATATCACAAAGTCCACTTTGGAAAACCAAGTTTTGATTTATTTATTGATGATAAATCATTATTTTTTACAAAAGAATGGCCAAAAATTTTAAGAAATAAATTAAGGTTTAAAAATAAATATTAAAAATGATCAAGCAAGCAGTAATACTGGCAGGTGGTAAAGGAACAAGATTATTACCTTTAACTAAAAATTTACCGAAACCAATGGCACCAGTAAACAATGTTCCCTTTCTAAGTTATTTAATTTCTTCTTTAAAAAAAAGTGGAATAAAAAAAATTTTAATTTTGGTAGGCTATAAATCTAAAAAAATTATTAATTTTTACTCTAAAAATAAAGACATTCCTATAACCTTTAATTTTAGTAGCATTAAATCAGATACTGGCAAAAGAGTTTTAGATGCGTATAAATGTTTAGACGACGAGTTTTTATTATTATATGGAGATAATTTTTGGGTGCCCAATATCCATAAAATGTACAAAAAATTTAAAATGAATAAAGCTCTAATTAGCACGACAGTATTTAATAATAAACTTGGAACAGCTGAATACGGAAAACAAAACAATGTGTATGTAAAAAAAAATTTATTTGTTGAAAAATATGACAAATCTAGAAGTTATAAAAAATTAAATGGCGTAGATATTGGTTTTTTTATTGTCAAAAAAAAATTCTTAAATTTTTTTCGAGAAAAAAAAATGAACTATTCATTTGAAAATAATATAATAGCTAAAGCTATTGAATTAAAAAAATTAATAGCATTTACTACCAACCAACAATATTTTAGTATTACAAATTATAAAATGCTAAATAAATTTAAAAAAATATCAAAAATCAAAAAATTAACCTATATAAAGCTATGAAAAAATTTTATAAAACTTTTTTTAATGAAATAAATAATTTGCTTAGTCAAACTGACATTAATTCATTAGATAAAATTGCCAAAGCCTTAATTTCTTTTAAGAAAAAAAAAAGTAAGGTTATAATATTTGGGAACGGAGGTAGTGCTGCAATATCAAGTCATGTTTCGGTAGATCTTACTAAGAATGCAAAAGTAAGATGCATTAATTTTAATGAAGCTGATTTATTGACCTGTTTTTCAAATGATTATGGTTATGAAAAAGTTTTTTCAAAATCCTTAGAATTTTATGCAGATATAGGTGATATAGTAATTATAGTAAGTAGCAGTGGAAGATCAAAAAATTTATTAGAAGCAGCTAAAATTTGTAAAAAAAAAAAAATCAAATTGTGTACACTCACAGGATTTTCTAAATCAAATCCTTTAAAAAAAATGGGTGATATAAATTTATGGGTTAATTCAAAAGCATATAACATCATAGAAAATATTCATCAAATATGGTTATTGTCAATTGTTGACAGAATTATAGGTAGAATGGAATACTCAGCTTAAGTCTAACAGAAACATAGTTTTAAAAAAATCTAAAATATTCAATTGTACTGTAGTGCAAGATGAAGTATTTAAATTAAATGAAAATTCTAGTTACAGGAAATTTAGGATATATTGGCACCATTCTTTCAGAAGAATTATTAAATAGAAATTATTATTTTGAAGGTCTGGATTGTGGTTTTTATAAAGATGATTTGCTTGAAAGTCCTGCAGAACCAATGAAACAATATATTTGTGATATTCGTAAAATAGATGAAGAAATATTATCTGATATTGATGTAATTGTTCATTTAGCTGGATTGTCAAATGATCCCCTTGGAGAATTTGAAGTAAATTTAACAAATGAAATTAATTTTAACTCAACGGTCGATCTTGCAAAAAAAGCTAAAAAAAAAAATGTAAAAAGATTTATTTATTCATCATCACAAAGTATGTATGGAATATCTCAAACAAGCAATGAACTAGACGAATATACAAGTACTAAAAATCCATTGACAGCTTATGGAATCACAAAATGGAATTCTGAACAAGAAATTATGAAGCTTAGTGATGAAAAATTTAATGTTACAGCGTTAAGATTTTCAACAGTTTTTGGAGGAAGTCCAAGACTTAGATGTGATATTGTATTTAACAATTTTTTAGCAAACGCCTATACAAAAAAAAAGATAATTATTAAAAGTGATGGAACTCCTTGGCGCCCAATATTGCATGTAAGAGATGCATGTAATTCTATAATTGCATGTATTGAAGCACCAGAGGAGCTTATAAATAAAAAAGCTTACAATGTTGGAATTAATAATGGAAATTATACGGTGAATGAACTTGCTAGTTCTGTTAAAAGAATTCTTCCTGATAGTGAAATAATATATACAAATGAGCATGGAAATGACAGCAGAACCTATAAAGTAAGTTTTAAAAGAATTTTATCAGAGCTGAAAAATTATTATAAACCAAAATATGACTTAGATTCGGGTGGATTAGAACTTTTAGATTATTTTAAAAAGGTAAAGTTTACAACGAAAGATTTGGATGAAGAGAAAACAATAAGATTAAATAAATTAAAAAAATTAAGAAAAGATAATACAATAAATACTAATTTTTATTTTAATGAAAATTTATAAGAATATTAAGAAATGCAGAATTTGTGACAATTCTAATCTTAAGTCAATTTTAGATTTAAATAATCAGCCAACAGCAAACCAGTTAACGAAAAACTTTACTCAAAAGGAGATTACAATTCCTTTAAAATTGATATTTTGCAACAAATGTAAAACAACTCAGTTATCATCAACTGTAAACTCTAGATATTTATTTTCAAAATATGTTTGGGTAACAGGTACATCGAATGTAGCAAAAGAATATTGTGAAAAATTTGTAAAAAAAACTGAAAAAAAATTTAAGGAAGTAAAATCTGTTTTAGAAATTGCCAGTAATGATGGAACATTACTTAAACAATATAAAAAAAAAGGATTTAAAATTTTAGGTGTAGATCCTGCAAAAAATATTGCCAAAAAAGCTAATCAAGAAAAAATTAACACAATACCTGGTTTTTTTGATTTAAATCTATCTCAACAAATCAAAAAAAATTTTGGTAAACCAGATTTAATAATTGCAAGAAATGTAATTCCACATGTAGAGCATATACATAGCATACTAAAAGGTATAAAAAATTTAATAACAAAAAAAGGAGTGGTGGCAATAGAATTTCATTATTTATCAGAAATTATTAAGGGACTACAATACGATTCAATATATCATGAACACATATATTATTTTTCTTTAAAAAGTATTTCAAACTTATTTAAAGAATATGGACTTTTTGCATTTGACTTTGACAAGAGCCCTATAAGTGGTGGTTCTATAGTTTTGTACTTTTCCTCTAAAATAAAAAAAAAATCATTAAAGTTAATTAAATTAGAAAAGATTGAAAAAATTAATAAACTAAATAATTTTAAAACTTTAAAGTCATTTGGAAAAAAATGTATAAAACATAGGGATAATCTGAGTAAATTAGTAAATAATCTTAGTGGCAAATTATATGGCTATGGAGCTTCAGCTAGAAGCTCAACTTTACTAAATTTTGCAAAAATTGATTATAGAAAAGTTCAATTTATTATGGATAAAAATAAATTAAAATATGGTTTTTATACGCCTGGAACTAAAATTAAAATAATGAAATTTGGCAAAAGTATTTTACCAAAAAACTCAAATATTATTATTCTTGCTTGGAACTTTAAAAAAGAAATAATTAATCAATTTAGTAAAAAAAAGAATTATAAGTTTATTATTCCACTGCCTAATAAAGCTAAAATTTATGATAATTCAGAATACTAATATAAAAGATTTAAAGATAATTACTTTTAAAAAGATAAAAGATCAAAGAGGAATATTTTTCAGAAACTTTTGTAAAAAAGAACTTAAATCAATTACAAAAAGAAAAATTGTACAAAGCAATATATCTGTTAACAAAAAAAAATTTACATTAAGGGGTTTTCATTATCAAAAAAATCCTAGCAAAGAAGGAAAATTTATTACTTGTGTGACAGGAAAAATTTTTAATGTAACTATAGATTTAAAAAAAAAATCAAAAAGTTATTTAAAATTAGTTGAAATTAAAATTAACTCAAAAGATAATAATATAATTTATATACCACCTGGATGTGCAAATGCGTTTCTTACTTTAGAAAAAAATACAATTATTCATTATTTAATGACAGACTTTTATAAACCGGAAACGTACAAAAGATTTAATTATAAATCTAAAGAAATTAAAATAAATTGGCCTGCAAAACCTGCAATTATAAGTTCCCACGATAAAAATGCTAAAAATCTATTTTAAAGTATGAAAAATTTACCCAGAATTCTTGTTGGAGGTTCAAATGGATATATCGGAACAAAATTATGTGAGTACTTAAAAAAAAGAAATTATGATTTTGAAACCTTTGATATTAATTTATTTTCTAAATGTTTGCTTTATCCTATAAAAGAAAAATACAAAACTTCATTTAAAGATGTAAGAGATATTAACGATGACTATCTAAAAAAATTTGATGTGTATATTCATCTTCCAGGAATATCCAATAATCCAGTTGATAATTTTAAAAATAAAAAAAAAATTTATGATATTACAAGAGAGTATACAAAAAAAATTGCACTAAAGTGCAAAAGAAACAATGTTAAGTTTATATTTGCCTCAAGTTGTTCAGTATATGGTGAGGGTAAAAAAAAAAATTTAACAGAACATTCTAAATGCAATCCTATTACACATTATTCAAAAAATAAATTAGAGATTGAAAGGGATCTAAAATTTATTTCAGATAAAAATTTTACTCCTATTATTTTACGAATTTCAACTTTATTTGGATTTTCCCCTAGAATGAGATTTGATCTAGCACTACCAATGTTTTTAGTTATGTCTAAACTGAATAAAAAAATACAATTAAATTCTGATGGACAATCATGGAGACCCCATCTCTATCTTGATGATTTAATTTCAGTATTTGAAAAATGTTTTTTTCTTAAAAATAAAAAACTTATTGTAATTAATGTTGGTTCAGATAAAAATAATTTTAAAATCATAGATGTTGCAAAACTAATTTGTAAATTGACTGATAGTAAATTAAATTTTCTAAATAAAGATAATCAAAATCTTTTAATAAAAGATAAAACTGTCAACTATGGTAAAGATAAACGAAACTATTCAGTAAGTTTTAAAAAAATAAATAGATTATTCCCTTTATTTAAATTTACATCAGTTAAAAATGGATTGATTAATGATATGAAATTTTTAAAAAATTTAAAATTATCAAATAATGTTCTTAGTAATAAAAAATATTTTAGATTATTTTATCTTACCTATTTAATTGAAAGTAAAAAAATTGACAAAAACTTAAGAGTAATTAAGTAATAAATATTTATAATTAAATCATATGAAGAAAATTTTAATTGTTGGTGGTTCTGGGTTTATAGGCAAAAATATAATAGAGACCTTATCAAAAAGTAATAAGTACAATATTTTAACAACATTTTGTAAAACAAAAAATGATCAAATTTCTAAAAAGAATATTAGATATTTAAAATTTGATTTTAAGACTGATAAAAATTTTAATAAATTTGAAGAATTTGATCCTCATTACATATTTTTTTTAGCATGGAATAAAATTCCAAATTTTTCCAAAAAAGTGTCTCATACAAATTATATTTCAACAATGAAATTTTTTGAAAAAGCTAAAAATTTTAAATCTTTAAAATCTATTGTTTATTTTGGATCTTGTTTGGAAGTACTTAAGTCAAGATTAAACTACAATAATTATCATTTTGTGGATGCAAAATTAAAGTTAAAAAAAGATCTTAATAATCTTTTTTATCATTCCTCTGTCAATATTGTTTGGTTAAGATTGTTTTATGTTTATGGGCCTTTTCAAAGATTAAATTCTTTAATTCCCAGCTTGATTGATTCAAGCATAAAAAAAAAAAAATATGATATTAAAAATCCCAAACTTAAAAATGATTTTATCCATATTTCTGATATAATTAATGTACTTAAGATTATAATATCAAGCAAAAATGTATTTAAAGTGATAAACTTAAAAACCAACTCTTTAGTATCAGTAGGAGAGGTTTCAGTGAGAGTAAAAGAATTATTTAATAATATGAAAATTAAAAAGAAAAATCTGAAATTTGATCAACCATCTAAATACCCAATCCCTATATCTAAAAACAGATTGTATAAAATTAGAATTAGTTTAGATAAAGGAATTAAATCATGCTTTTAGTAACTTTTAAATGATAATTACCCGTACACCATTTAGAGTAAGTTTTTTTGGTGGCGGAACTGATCTAAGAACTTTTTATTCAAAAACAAATGGTGAAGTTTTAAGTACAGCAATTGATAAATATCTATACGTTGTAGTCAAAAGAAAGCTTGGAATTGTTGAGTATAAATATAGAATTAACTGGAGTGTTGTCGAGTTTACAAATCAGATAAATAAAATAAAAAATCCAATAGCAAGAGAATGTCTTAAATATTTTAAAATTGATTATCCAATTGAAATCACAACTTTTGCAGATATACCTGCTAATACTGGTCTTGGCTCATCAAGTGCGTTTGCGGTTGGTTTAGTAAATGCATTATTTGCTTTAGAGGGAAAATTTGCTAGTAAATATGAAATTGCATCAATTGCTGCCAAAATTGAGATAGATATTTTACAAAGAAAAATTGGAAAACAAGATCATTTTGCATCTACATATGGAAACTTAAATAATTTTGTTTTTAAAAAAAATGAAGAAGTTATCATAAATCCAATTGTTGCCTCATTAAAAACTATAAATAAACTTGAAAATAACTTAATGATGTTTTACACAGGCCAACAAAGAAACTCTGAAACAGTACTTAAAAAACAATCAAATGTTAATCACAATCAATTTGAAAATTTAATAAGATTGAAAAAATTAGTCAATACTTCCAAAAAAATTCTGTTAAATAAGAAATTTGACATAAAAAAATTCGGTAATTTGGTTCATCAAAACTGGGAAATTAAAAAAAAAATTAATAGATTTACTAGTAATAAATCTATAGATAAATTTTATAATATTGGGATCAAAGCCGGAGCGTATGGAGGTAAATTATTAGGAGCTGGTAATGGTGGATTTATTTTATTTGTATGTAGCAAACATAATCACTATAAAATCATTAAAAAATTAAAAAAATTAAAAAAAATTGATATTAAATTAGATTATTCGGGAACTAGAATTACTTATATCGATAAAGCAGGAGAAACCAATAATGTTTGATAAAAAATTTGAAATAGAAAAAAAAAAAATTATTAAAAAAAATTCATCATCAAAAAAATTTTTAAACATAGCAAAAAAGTTTAATGTTGAGGCCTCATTAAACAAATATACCTATAATTTTTCTTGGTTAGGTGTTCCGATTATTCAATATCCACAAGACATGATAACAATGCAAGAATTATTATTTGAAGTTAAACCAGATCTAATAATTGAAACGGGGGTTGCAAGGGCAGGGTCTTTAATTTTTTACACATCTATTCTTTCTCTGATTCATGAAAAATACCGAGTCGTAGGAGTTGATCTTGATATTAGAAAGCATGCAAAAAAAGTTTTAAAAGAGCACAAGTTTTCAAAAAACATAACTACTTTCCAAGGTTCCTCTAATGACAAGTTAATACTTAATAAAATTTATAAAATCTCAAAAAAATATAAAAAAATTTTAGTTTGTCTGGACTCAGATCACACCCATCAACATGTTTTTGATGAGCTGAAAAACTATAGTAAATTTGTATCAAAAAAATCTTATTTAGTTGTCTTTGATACTACTCAAGGTACTTTTAATAAAAGTGATATTAACAAAATTTCTAAAATATATAAATACAAGCCATGGGGTAAAAAATCAAACCCACTTACAGCTGTTAAAGAATTTTTAAAAATAAATAAAAATTTTGTTATAAATCAAAATCCATACAAAAAAACTTTAGTCTCAAATTGTTATTCAGGTTTTTTAAAAAGAATTAAATAATTTGAAAAATAATTTATTTAGTAAAATTATTTTAGGTTCAGAAGTTTTTTCTGGATCTTGGGGTGTAAAATTTAATTTAGAAAAAATTAATAAAATATTAAAATTTGCTTATGATGCTGGTGTTCGCGAAATAGATACAGCCCCAGTTTATGGAGCCAAAATTCATGATGTTGAGAAAAAAATTGGAAAAATTTTAACTAAACAAAATTTTAAATACTCAATTAGCACAAAATTCACTGTTAATAAAAATTTGTTAAAAAGTAGAACTAGTCTTTTGAATAGTGTTAAAAATCAACTAGAAGGATCCTTAAAAAGTCTAAAAGTAGATACAATTGATAATTATTTTTTTCATTCAGGAACTGATGAAGAGTTTTTCAACGATGATGTTTGGGAATTCTTAATTAAAAAAAAAAAACAGGGAATGATTAGAAATCTTTGCTTATCATTAAAACATGATTTAGTTAAAAAGAATGCACTTAGACAGCTTGATTTAGTAGATCTATATGAAATAAATAAAATTTCTACAGTTCTCAATCTTTATTCAAATGAATCACTTAGAAAAGTTATCCCCTTATGTAAGAAAAAAAAATTGATGATTTATGGTAGGATGCCATTAGCAAAAGGTCTCTTGACTGGAAAATATAAAGATACTATTAAGTTTAATAAATTTGATCCTAGAATTGATAATTTAATAATGACAAAAAAAATAATTAAATTTTCAAAAACAATAAAGAATTTGTCAGCTAAAAAGTCAATTTTATGGTCTTTAAAACATTGTGATAAGGTAGTCTTGGGATTTAAGAATACAGATCAAATAAATAGTCTTAGATAATTTATAAGTTAAAAAAATGATAAAATTTTGCCCAGTTTGTTCAGGAAAATCATTTAAAGATATTTTTTTATTAAATAAAATAAATAAATATAATCTCAATTATTTTGATAAATTGAAAGAAGCAGTAAATGCTTCAACTGTTAAAGTACATTTTGTTGAATGTAAAAAATGTGAATTTTTATTTAATAAATCTTATATACAGCTTGATTATAAAATAGATTATAACGCAAATAGAAGCTATTCAAAAATTTTTGATAATTATTTAAATGAAGTTGTTAATTATTTGGAAAAATTTATAATAAAAAAGCACAAAATTGAGAATATTTTAGAAATAGGATTTGGTGATGCTGAATTTATAAAAAAATTGCCTAAAATAAAAAATAATAAATTTATAAAAATTCTTGGTTTTGATCCATCGTCTAATATTTCAAATTCTAAACCAGTCAAAGGTGTTGAATTGATTAAAGATTATTACACAACTAAAGTTCCTTTTCAACCTGACCTATTAATACTGAGACATACTCTTGAACATATATCAAATGTAACTAGTTTTTTAAAAAAAATACTTCATAAAAAACCAAAGTTTATTTTTATCGAGGTTCCTTGTAAATCTTTTGTTTACAAAGACAATATTCATTATTTTTCAAATGAGCATTGTTCATACTTTGACGATTACTCATTACAAATTTTGTTAAAAAAATTTGGATATAAGAAAGTAAATATTAAAAAAGTTTTCAATGGAGAAAATATTTTATCAATTTTTATTAAAACAAAAAAAGAAATTAATATAAAAAAGAAGATTTCTAGAATTTCTTCTAAGTTTAGTCTAGAAGAATTCCAAAAAAAGCTTCATAAAAAAATAGATTTGAGTAACGATTTTTTTTGGGGAGCATCTGGAAAAGGTGTCATGCTTTTTAATTTACTAGGTATTAGTTATAAAAAATGCAGATTTGTATTAGATATAAATAAAGAAATTCAGGGCAAATTTTTGGGATTAAGTGGAATAAAAATAATTTCCCCAAATGATTTAACAATATACATTAATGAAAAATCGAAAATTTTTATTATGAATGTTCTTTACAAAAAAGAAATTGAAAAAATTTTAAAAAAAATGAAAATTAAAAATAAAGTTTATAATTTATTTAATTAGATTTATTACTTGATCAAGTTTATTCTTATTATCTTGAGGTTTCTATAAAGTAGCATTTTAAATTATGATTATATAAGTAAAATTTATTGTTATTATGAATGAATACTATTATTTATAAAAAAGATTATTTTCATTTAAAGTATTAAAGAGGGAAATAAGAAATTACAATTTGATAAAAGTATTGAAAAAAATAAAATTTAAAAATTATAGTGACTGATTATAAAAATTTAAAAAAATTAACATTGGTAATGCTCAGTTTTGAGCGTCAATTATTTGTCATAAGAAGCATGAAATATTGGTCAAAAAAAAATATTAACTTATTAGTTTTTGATGGTAGTAAAAAACCCATTCAATCAGCAATACTTAAGAAATTTACTAAATATAAAAATATATATTATGAGCATTGTAAATCTTCATATGTTCAAAGGATATTAAAAGCGAAATCACTTATAAAAACGGAATATGTTGCACTAATTGGAGATGATGAATTTTATATTCCTTCTACAGTTAAAAGATGTATTGATGAATTAGATAAAAATAATGAATTAGTCTCATGTATTGGAACAGCAGTTAGTTTTTATCCACTTCATGGCTTAATTTATGGAAGGCCAAAGTATCCAAAGTTATTTGGTTATGAGATTTCACATAATGATCCAAGAGAAAGAGTTAAAACCCATATGCGAGATTATGTACCAAGTTTAATTTATGCGATTACAAGAGCACATAATTGGAAAATAGCAGCATCTGCTTATACCGATAAAGAATTTCCTGTTTTTGCTATGTTTGAACTTCAAATGGAGATGATATTATCATTTTCTGGGAAATCTAAAGTAATTCCTTATTTAATGTGGCTGAGATCTAGCAATGAGTCAAAGAAAATTATTAATAAAGAAAAAAGCCTTATACCAACAAATACTTTTTCAAAATGGTGGCAAAATAAAAAACTTAAAACTGAGCATGAGTGTTTTATTAATATAGTTTCAGGTAAATTTTCAATACTAAGTCCTGGCTATAAAGATGAATACTATAAAAACTCTGTAATAGATGCTTGTAACAGTTATATGGATTATGTTTTTGAGAGAAAAGTAAAAAGGAATATTAGTTTAGCACGGAAATTAGCTCGTTTTTTTACAGGATATATTCACGACGAAAGAAAAAGAAAAATAAAAAACTTTTTTTTTGATTTTATTGGTATATCGAAGCTGCATAGCAACTTATTATTAGATGAGGTTATAGGTATGAAAAAAAAAAGTGAAACTGTTGATTTAAAAGAGGTACAAAAAATTATTAGAATTATTAGTGATTTTCATAATAACAAATCATAGTAGAATGAAGAAAGTAAGATTAATTTCATATGTGGGCGTTAGGGATAAGTTCTTTTTAAATTATCATAATAATGGCATCATTTTTGAAGAAGCAATTGAATTGTCATTATTATCAGGTGGAATTGAAAAGTACGAAAGATGTAAATGGATTAATCAAATAATAATTCCAGATAATTTTAATGATGTTTTTAAAATAATAAAAAAAAATAGTTATGATATTACTTTAATCTACTTAGGAAGAAAGAATATAGATATGAGTATTCTAAAGAATATTTTGTTCATTAGCAAACAAGGTAGATCTACTATAATTGTAGTAAATGATAAAAAATTTATTAGATTTAATTCTATAAATGCAAGTTTTAAGATGATTGTTAAAGAATTGATATCTAGGTTAATATGTAAAATAAATTTTATTTATAAAAGTAATTTTATTGATTATTTTATATTTAATTCATATTCAGCAAACTATAATATATTCAAAAAATTTAATCCTTCAGTAAACATTAAAAGCTCTTTTTTTGATTTTGACCAAAGATCGAACAACAAAAAAATAAAAAATAATAAGAAAAATATAGGCGTATTTTTAGACTCGTATCTTCCCTTCACTCTACATGTTAAGACAAAATATGGATTTTTGCCTCCCCCAAAAGAATATTATGAAAGAATTGTTTCATTTTTACATGAACAAAAAAAAATTAGAAAATTAGACGAGATTTGTATTTATTTGCATCCTAACAGTAAAGGCTTAGAGCGGAATTTTTTTAAAGATTTTAATATTCTTGAAAGGAGTGAATACAGACTTAAAGATCTTGATTTTTGTAAATTATGTTGGTCTCCAGGGTCTGACGCAATAATTACTTTAGCAACGAGTGGTGTGGAATCAATTATTGTAACAAATATAAATTTTCCAAAATCTTTATATAAATATCATGTTCAAAAATCTCAGATGTTAGATTTAGACTGTATAGATTTAAGTTCTGATACAAAATTAAATTATATGAATAGAAGAAAAAATAATAGTATAATAAAAAAATTATTTGCTTTACAAATTGATTCTGAAAAAGAGAATGCTTCTGTAATTATTAAAGAAATTATTAAGAATTATATATGATAAATTTGGGAATTGATCGGTTGTTAAATATTTTTCACGAACATAATGTTATATACTGGTTAGACAGTGGCACGTTGCTTGGTTTACATAGAGATGGAAAACTCATATCTGGAGATAAAGATATTGATATTTCTGTATTAGACGACAATAGAGTTTTACCGTTAATTCAAAAACTTAAAGATGTAAATTTAAGAATTAAAAAATATCAAGGCAAGGTAGAAAAAATAAAAATTTATGGCCTTAATGAAAGAGTTATAGATATTTCATTTTTTGTGGATACAGATAAAAATTTTTATATTTCTACTCAATTCAGCATTAACCACAGCCACATATTGCTTAAAATTACTTTAGTGAAAAAGATTTTAATATCGTATTTGTTTAAAGTTAAGTCGTTAGATTATAAAATACTGGCATTATTAAAAGTTGTTCGTTTAGGATATTGGCTAACTCCTAAAAATTTGATTTGTGTTGATGAATTAAAAAAACTAAATAAAGTTAAATACAATTTGCCATTAAAAGTTGATGAATATTTAACATATCGATATGGAGATTGGAGTAAAAAAATATCTAATTGGTCTTCAACTAAAGATGACAAAGGTCTTTATTTCTTTTAATCAAAACAAGAATGTATTTTACTTCTAAAATTTTTAGTAGAGCTTGTCTTTTTAGAGATTTTTATAATCAATTAAAATTTGGTTCATTGGCGCCTAAATCTTATGAGGGCATATTGGTTAATCCAAAGGAATGTGTTCTAGGCATTCATTCAAAGTATATTGCCAATATATCACCAAATTTTAGCTCTGCACTTATTGTTGATAAATGGCCCATGGAAAGGGCAGTTCCAGTTATAGATTTACCTAGAATTAATTTTTGCATAAGGCATTGGGTAAAAAATGAGAAGTGGGAAAAAGTAGGTGCTTATGATCGTCTTAGAAAAAAGATATCAAATAATGAAATTTCGGATCATGATATTACAACTGAAAAAGAAATAGAATTAAGATATCAAAGACTTGACACTATCTTTAACCAAATAAAAAAAGATGGTAAGCTTAAAAAACAAAGTGAATTGCTAAAAGGAAATTTTAGAGAAAAAGGTGGCGTATTGATTCATATCGGACCTAATGGTGTGCCATATTTTGGATTAAAAGGTAATCATAGATTTGCAATTGCTTATATTTTAAACCTTCCAATTCCTGCGCAAATCGGCTTAATTCATAAAAGTTCAGTTCATAGGATTGCAAGTATGAGGTTGAAGTGATAAAATTAGACTAACGTAAATTTTGCTTTTAGTTAATTTAATAGTACCATGCAGAATTAATATAATGATTTCAATTTATAAAAAGATTTAGCTATGCTTCAATTAGGTTCAATAATTAAGTTAATACGTCGTTCATTTGCTAGGTTTACTCATTTGCTAACTATATATGGTTATTATAATAGAGGAAGGCATTATGAGCCTGTAAGTATTTCTGGAAGACTGGTTGAAGGGTCTAAAAGAGATTGGAAAGAAAGATGGAGTGCAATAGAAAAAGTGATTGAAAAATATAAAGCTGAAACAGTGATGGATATAGGTTGTGCAGAAGGTTTTTTTTTAAAAAAAGCCGCAGAGGAACATGATTGTTTTTCAATAGGGATTGATATGAATGAGGAAAGGCTTAAACTTGGAGAACTTACACGTTTATATGATGGAGCTGAGAATTATGCCATAATAAAAGCATGCTTGAATCCTAGTAAAATAAAAAAACTTCCAAAAGTAGATATTATATTGTGTCTATCAGTTGTACATCATATTATTAAAAGTGATGGTATAGATTCCGCTATAAGTTTTGTTGAGGCATTAGTTAAAAAAACTAATAAGGCTATTGTATTTGAAATAGGAACATCTGATGAAAAAAGTTTTATAGGAAGAATGCCTGATATGCCTAATGGACAAGAATTTTTTGTTAAGAAATTTTTGGAGGATTCAGGTTGCAAAAATGTTAGCATCTTGAACGAGTCAAAGTCTATTAAAAAAGACTCAACAAGACTGATGTTTGTGGCAGAGCCAATAATATAGTTTTGGAGGTTAAAATGAATGTGGGAATTATTTTACCATATCTGAAATCCAGGGGAACAGAACTTCAGGCATTAAGAATAGCAGATGGGTTCATAAAAAAAAAAATTAATGTTGTATTGTTTGTAATTCAGGGATGGGGCGATGCAAACATGTACAATCAATTTAACAAAATAGGTGTCAAGGTTGTTAATGTAGGAAAACCAAATGATATTGGTGAAAAACATATTTCTTTTATTAGGGTTTTTTCTTTAATTAAATTAATCTATATCAATAAATGTGAATTTATCATAAATAGAGCTACATTAACAAGCAGAATAGCGGGATATGCAGGACGTGCTTTATTTGTCCCTGTGGTTGCTGTGCTTTCAGGCTGTATTAATAAAACTGTAGTAAATAAATATTTAAGAGGGGTTTTTTCAGTTATTAAATTTATTTTATTAGGATGCCCATCAAAGATTATATCAGTTTCATTAGAAGGAGGGGAAAATTTTAAGAAATCTTATCCATTACTATCTTCAAAGGTTTATTCTATTCAAAATGGTGTTGAGGTTCCAGAGCAATATATAGATAATTACTATTTTGAAAAAGATAAAGATTTTGTATTTTGTTTTTCTGGAAGTTTAGATCTTAATAGAAAGGGTATTGATTTATTGCTGCATGCAATTCAAATAATGATATTTACCCATAAGGTCAAAAACGTATCGTTAGTTTTAATTGGGTCTGGAAAGGATTTATATAAGATAACAACGATGTCAAAAGAATTGAAAATTGAACAATATGTAAAATTCTCTGGAGAGATAAAAGATCCAATTAGTAAAATGTTGAATTATAACGCCTTTGTATTACCTTCTAGAAGAGAAGGTATGCCAAATGCGTTGCTTGAAGCTATGTCAATTGGAATTCCATGTATTGCCAGTGATTGCAACACGGGTCCTAGAGAAATAATATCAAATAATGAAAATGGCTTATTAGTTCCTTCCGAAAATTCAATAGAACTTGCTAAATCTATGATGAAAATTTATAGCAGTGAAAAATTAAGAAGATACTTGGGTGTAAATGCAAGAAAAACGATTAAAAAGTCATTTTTGTTTGATCAAATGATCAATCATTTTATTGATGTGTTAGGAATCAAAAATGACCAATGAAGATTTACGAAATATATTAATTAAAGCAAGTTTAAGAGCTGTATTGAAGCAGCATGATAATGGCTCATTTGAAGCTGGATGTAATGGTCCATATAAACATTCAGAAACACCAGTCAGAAATACAGCTCACTGGTTATCAGTTTTTTGTTATGCCATAAAATCAAATAAACTTAATTTGCAAGAAAGAAAATATATAGAGAATTCTTCACATAAAGCGGTTAATTATCTTTTGTCAAATAATTCACGTCCAAATAAGAAAAGTTTTTTTTGCAGGTCAGCAAAAGGGAAGGACTCATGTAATGGATTAATAGGACAGGCTTGGACTATTGAAGGTCTAATAAGAGTGTACAATGAATTAAATATAGAAGAAGCTAGAAATGTAGCGCTGGAGGTATTTTTCTTACATCCTTTTGATTATGAAAAAGGAATTTGGAAAAGAGTTGAAGTTGATGGAAACATTCTAGGATTTGATTTTACATTTAACCATCAGCTGTGGTTTGCAGCTATAGCTATACAGCTTGAAGACGCAAGGGCAGAAAAAATGGTCAAGCGTTTTTTAGATCTTGTTGGTCAAAATGTAGATATCTATTCTGATGGTATTTTATTTCATGCCACTAATATTGTAAAATATAATTTTCTTAAGTTAAGTGATATTCCCAGCTACATAATAGCTTTGTTGAGAGAGTTTCAAAAACCTAGGTTAAAGAAGACTCTGTATATTAAATCTGTTGGTTATCATTCTTTTAATTTATACGCTTATGCAATATTAAAAAAATATTTTCCTTCTCATGGTTTTTGGAAGTCTGAAATTTTTTTAAAAATGATTTCCATAACTAACAATAAAGCCTTTTTAGATAATTTAGACAAGGGTCCATACGGATGGCCTTATAATCCTACTGGAATTGAATTGGCTTATGTTGGAAAAATATTTTCTTTAGGAGATGGATATGTTCAAAAGTGGCTCTCAATGCAATATAAAAAAACATATGATAGTGTGAGTGACGATCTAATGATTAAAGGATCTGCAGATATTACCACATCATCAGCGAGAATTTATGAGGCAACAAGGATTGCTGACAAGTCTTTATAAATGCTTAAAAAATTAAAAGAATTACCAATGGTATCTGTCATTATTCCTACCTATAATGACTGGGGTAGATTAAGAAAGTGTTTATTAGCATTATCTAATCAGACATATCCAAAAAATAAATTTGAAATTATTGTCATTAATAACAATCCTAATGACACTATTCCGCATTACATCAAAAAATATAACTGTACTATTTTAAAAGAGGTTGCAATAGGCTCTTATGCAGCAAGAAATACAGGCATTTCTTTTTCAAAAGGAGATATTCTAGCATTTACTGACTCAGATTGTATCCCAAATATTTTTTGGATTGAAAGAGCAGTTAATAGATTTATTAAAGGTTGTGATAGGATAGCAGGTCTTATTGATATTTTTCCAATGAACGTCAATGCTAATATACCAGAACTATACGATATAACATTTGGATTTGATCAAGAAGCGGCAGCAAGCAATGGTCTCTCCGTTACAGCAAACATGTTTGCAAAAAAGTCATTATTTGCTAAGCATGGTAAGTTTAATAGCTCATTGTTCTCTGGAGGAGACACAGAATGGAGTAGGAGGGTATATTCCAAAGGAATAAGTATTGAGTATGCTTCTGAGGTAATCGTCAAACACCCTGCTAGAAAATCTTTGAAAGAGCTATTTAATAAAAGGTACAGAGTTAGTGCAAAAAAGACTATTATCTACCCCATAAGGTTGAAAAAAAATTCAATTCCAAAATATGCAGTTTATAAGAAAAGATTACACTCCTTATTTTTTGATAAACACAGTATCTTTAAAATTTTTGGTGTTTTAACTGTTGCTGTTTTACTAAAACTCTTTCAAAAACTAATAAAAATTTTGATAAAACTCAAACTATTAAGTATTAGATAATTTAGTTAATATGATGGAATTATTAATTTTGATTTTATAGAAAACAAACACATAAATGAGGTAAAATCTCAAATGAATTAAAGTGTTTTTTAGTATAATGATTCAAGTTTTATAAATATTAATAGATGAATATAAATAAAATATGAATATTAAATTCCAAAGTCATAGTATCAAAATATTAATTGTTAGTTTTTTATTAAGTGTAATATATATTTATCCACTACTACAAATAGAACAATTTGTAGGTGATATTTATAAATATAATAGAGATTATAATAACCTTAAAGATAATTTTGACTGGAGTAAAATTTTTGAAAATTACGAATTAGGATTTAGGGTCTGGGGTTATCCATTTGCAATGATGGATATTACTTTTCATCAATTTCTTTTTATAACAGGTGTATTATTTTATTATTTTACTGGTAAATTAATTTATAAAAGCTCAGTAAGTGAAAATAAGTTAATTTTTTACTGTCTGATGTTATTTTTAATTCCTTTTTATTTTGCTTACAACTCTTTACTTAATGTTGTTATAAGACAAAGTTTGGCAGTTATAGTAATATTTGCATTTTATTTTCCAGATCGTAATCGAGGATTGTTATATTATGTTTTAGTTACTTTCATTGCCTCTTTATTTCATGCATCAGCTCTTATTTTTTTAATAATTTATCTTATTTCAAGATTGATTAAAAACATGAACTTTTATATCAGCATATTTCTTGCATCAACAATTTTATATATTTTTGATATCCCCATTATTTTTGCAGAAAGATTAAATTTGCAGATAGTAGAAATATTCTTTTTTAAAAAAAATTTATTTATGTTTTACGAATCAGGCTATAAGTTAGGTTTTAGTATTTTAAAATTTTTAGCAACTTTTTTACCAATTATTTTTTATTTCCTTGTGTCAAAAAAAAATCTATCTCAAAATAAAAATTGGAAAATTTTATGGCAATGTTATTTTTTTATTTCCAGTGCGGGGATGATTATGAGTGGCTTAAATTACTATGACCGTATATTACTTTATGCTTGGATTTTAATTCCTATTTTAGCATTACCGGCAATTGAAAAATTTTTAAACACTCTTAAGAATTTTAAAAAATAACTATGTATTTGCTGAGCATCTGTATACCCACTTTTAATCGTGAACATAATATAAAAAAAATGCTAGATTCAATTAAACCTTATTCTAATGTTGAAATTGTAGTTTGTGATGATGGTTCAACTGATAAGACAAAAGAGCTGGTTAACAAATATTGCGATAAGCTAAATATTAAATATATTTATCAAAATAACGCTGGTGTTTCCTCTGCAATTTTGAAAGCATATAAAAATTCTTCGGGTAAATATGTAATTAAAATGGACTCTGATGATATTTTTACAAAGAATGGCTTAGATTTTATTTTAAAGACAATAAAAAATAATCCAGATCAAGTGGCATTTCTTTATGGTTTACTAGCAATTAAAAAAAAAACTCACAAAAAAAATTTACCACCAAATGGGGTGACTAATTTTATAGCTGCAGAAATTAAAGTTAAAGGGGATTTAAAACAAGTTGTTAGCAAAGAAATAGTTTTAAGATATATGTATAAAATTCCTAAAGGAGTTAAACGAATTCCACCTGGTTTATTGTGGACAAAAATTGCAGAAAAATATAGTTGTTTGAGTTTTAGTAATGCAGTAGCAATTAAAAATTATTTAGATGATGGAATTACATCTAAAATGCTTTATTTAAAAACATCTTATCCAGAAGCAATGGTTGAATTATATAAACTTCTTGCTGAAAGCAGGGTTTATAACTCTTTTTATTATCGTTGGCGTTCACGATTACTTTGGGCGCGTTATAGCTTTCATAATCATTCAATATATTTAAATAATTGGTGGCATTGGTTTGTTTTTATTCCAGGTTCGTGTATTTATATAATTGATAAAATAAGATTAAAAAAAAGTATTTAAATTATTTATTTATAAAAATTTTGAAAATTGTTCACATTATTACTGGTTTAGGAAATGGAGGAGCAGAACACACATTATATAAAATTTGTAAATATGACATTAACAATAAACACATTGTTATTTCTCTTACGGGTTCAGGTAAATATTTTTCGTTATTAAAAAAGCTAAATATAAGAGTTTACAAATTAAATTGTAATTTTTTTTCAATTCATAAAATTTTTTATCTTTCAAAACTTCTCAGTCTTTTAAAACCTAATATTGTACAAACTTGGCTTGTTCATGGCGATTTTGTTGGAAGTCTTGCTGCAAGATTAGCAGGTATTAAGAATATAATATGGAATATTCGTTATTCAAATCTTGAAATTGGTAAAGCAAAGTTTTCAACTATTTTAATATTAAAATTATTAGCTAAACTATCTTTCTCATTACCGAAATCAATTATAACTGTTTCAAAAAAAGCAAAAAAAATTTATGAAATTAAGGGGTATGATAGTAAAAAGTTAAAATTTATTGCAAACGGGTATGATTTAACAATTTTAAAACCTAATAAAATACAAAGAATAAATTTTAAAAAAAAAATTAAAATTAAAAACCACATACCTTTAATTGGTAATATTGGACGTTATGATCCTCAAAAAGATCATTTAAATTTTCTTAAAGCACTTTCATTAATTCGATCTAAGAATATTAATTTTTTTTGTGTTCTTGTAGGTTTTAATATAAATAAAAAAAATATTAGTTTGTTTTCAGCGATTAAGAGATTAAAATTATCTAAAAATATCAAATTACTTGACCAAAATAACAATATACCACAAATCATGAATGGAATAGATGTTTATGTTCAAAGCAGTAGTTATGGTGAGGGATTTCCAAATGTTGTGGCAGAGGCTATGGCTTGTGGAACGCCTTGTGTTGTAACAAATGTTGGTGATGCTTCTAATATAGTTGGAAGTACTGGTTGGGTAGTTCCTCCTGATAATCCAGCCAAATTATCAAATGCAATTGAAAAAGTGATCTGTGAAATAAATACTAGCAAATGGAACAAAAGATGCAATAAAGCAAGATTAAGAATCAAAAAAAATTTTGATATAGCTAAAATGGTTAGATATTATAATCAATTATGGATCGATGTTTTAAAAAAAAATAAATAATGAGTATTATTGTTACTGGTTCAGCAGGTTTTATTGGCTTTTCATTATGTGAAGTGCTTTTAAAAAGAGGGGATAACATTATTGGTATTGATAATCACAATAATTACTATGATCCTAAACTTAAAGATAAAAGGTTAGACATATTAAAAAAATATTCAAATTATAAACATTTTAAAGTAGACTTAAGTGACCAAAAAAATCTTGAGGAAATTTTTAAAAATCACAAAATTCAGAAAGTAGTTAATTTAGCTGCACAAGCAGGTGTACGTTACTCTATAGAAAACCCAATAGCTTATATTAATAGCAACATTGTTGGATTTGCTTATATTTTAGAAAATTGTAGAAAATATAAAGTAGAGCATTTAGTTTATGCAAGCACTTCGAGTGTCTATGGTGCTAATAGTCAAATGCCATTTTCTGAGCACCATAATACCAATCATCCCTTATCTGTTTATGCAGCATCAAAAAAATCTAATGAATTAATGGCACACACATATAGTTATCTCCACCAACTACCAACCACAGGACTTAGATTTTTTACAGTTTATGGACCTTGGGGGAGACCTGACATGGCTTTATTTAAATTTACAAAAAATATTTTAGAAAAAAAACCTATTGATGTATTTAATAATGGTAAACATAGTAGAGACTTTACCTATATTGATGATATTGTTAAAGGTGTAACAAAAACTCTTGATAATCCAGCAAAGAGTAATCTTGATTGGAACAGTAATAAACCAGATCCAGCCACTAGTAAAGTGCCATGGCGCATTTATAATATCGGTAACAATAAACAAGTAAAGCTTATGGATTACATTGATGCTTTGGAAAAGACTTTAGGAAAAAAAGCACAAATTAATTTTTTACCGTTACAACCAGGTGATGTGCCAGATACATATGCCAGTGTAGATAATTTAAAAAAAGAATTTAATTACAAGCCTTCAACAACAATTATTGAGGGAGTATCTAATTTTGTTAAATGGTATAAAGATTATTACAAAATATGATCAACAAAAGTAAAGATCTTCAATTAGCAATAATTGGTCTAGGTTATGTGGGTTTACCACTAGCTTTAGAATTTTCAAAAAAAAGAAAAGTAATTGGTTTTGACATCAAAGAAGAAAGAATAGAAGAATTAAAATTTGGGATAGATAAAAATTTAGAGTTTACCAGGGATGAACTGCAGAGTTTAGATCAATTGAATTTTACAAATAATGAAGAAGATATAAAATCTGTAAACTGCTATATTATTACAGTTCCAACACCTATAGATAAATTTAAAAAACCAGATTTAACAGCATTATTGAAGTCTTCTGAAATGATAAGTAAAATTATTAAAAAAGGAGATTTAATCATTTATGAGTCTACAGTTTTTCCAGGTTGTGTTGAAGAAGTATGTGTCCCTGTATTAGAGAAGTTTTCAAAATTAAAATTTAATCAAGGTTTTTTTTGTGGTTATAGTCCAGAGCGTATAAACCCTGGAGACAAAGAGCACATAATTACAAAAATTAAAAAAATAACTTCAGGCTCAACTCCAGAAATTGCTGATTTAGTAGATGAATTATATAATGAGATTATAGAAGTTGGCACTCATAGAGCCTCTAGTATAAAAATTGCAGAGGCTGCTAAAGTAATAGAAAATACACAGCGTGATTTGAATATTGCTTTGATGAATGAATTATCAATACTTTTTAGAAAAATGAATATTGATACTCAAGAAGTATTAGATGCTGCGGGAAGCAAATGGAATTTTTTACCATTCAAGCCAGGTTTAGTAGGGGGGCATTGCATTGGAGTAGACCCCTATTATCTTACCTATAAAGCAGAAAGTATTGGTTATCATCCCAAAATTATTTTAGCAGGCAGAGAGCTTAATGATAACATGGGAAACCATGTTGTTTCAGAGCTGGTCAGTATAATGAAAAAAAAAAATATTAAAATTAAAGGAGCTAAAATTTTGATTATGGGACTTACATTTAAAGAAAATTGTCCAGATATACGCAATTCTGGTGTTGAAAATATTATTAATGAATTGAAGAAATTTGAATGTGAGTTAAGTTTATTAGATCCTTATGTGAACAGAGAAGAAATAAAGAAAATATATGATATTTTTCCGAATTCAAAATTAAATGAAAATACGTATGATGCAGTTTTAATTCCAGTCGCACATGATGAATTCAAAACATTAGGGCTCAATAAAATCAAAAACCTATGTAAAAAAAATAATGTAATTTTTGACTTAAAAAACTTGTTTAAATCCAGCGAAGTAGATTTTAAACTATAAAATGTTCAGAAAAAATATATAAAATAAAGCATGTGTGGAATTAATGGTTTTTATTCCAAGTCTTTAAATACTTTTGACAATATAATTGTGAAAATGAATTCTGCTATATCTCATCGAGGACCAGATACTAATGGAATTTGGTCTGAAAAAAATTTAGGAATTGTATTTGGTCATCAAAGACTATCTATTATAGATTTATCTATTGCAGGAAATCAGCCAATGCGGTCAAATTCAGGCCGATTTATTTTAACATATAATGGTGAAATTTATAATCATTTAGAAATTAGGAAAGAACTTCAAAAAAGTAATTCTAATATTAAATGGCAAGGAAATTCTGATACAGAAACTTTGTTAGAAGCAATAGATTTTTGGGGAATTGAAATTACTTTAAAAAAAATTGATGGTATGTTTGCCTTTGGACTTTGGGATCAAAAAAAAAGTAGCTTAACATTAGCAAGAGATCGTATTGGAGAAAAACCACTTTATTATGGTTGGCAAGGCGAAGGTGGTAATAAAGTATTTCTTTTTGGATCGGAATTAAAAGCACTTAAAGTTCATCCAGTATTTAAAAAAGAGATTGATAGAAACGTTATTGCTCTTCAATTACGTCACAATTGTATACCTGCACCATATTCAATATATAAGAATATTTATAAATTACTGCCTGGGCATTACTTAGAATTAAAAGAAAGTGATTTAAAAAAAAGTTTTCTTCCAAGTTCTAAAACATATTGGTCTTTATCAGAGACAGCAATTTATGGGAATAGTAATCAACTAGCAATTAATGAAATAGATATTCAGAAAGAACTTGAACAACGTTTAAAGTTGTCTATAAAAAAACAAATGGTATCCGATGTACCTTTGGGTGCCTTTCTTTCTGGTGGAATAGACTCATCCACAATAGTAGCATTGATGCAATCTCAATCTTCTCAACCTGTTAAAACTTTTACAATAGGTTTTAATGAAAATGATTATGATGAGTCTAAATATGCAAAAAAAATAGCAAAGCATCTTGGAACTGAGCATAATGAGCTTTATGTTTCCTCAAAAATGGCTATGGAGATAATCCCAAAACTAGCTACCATTTATGACGAACCATTTTCTGACTCTTCACAAATACCAACCTATCTAGTTTCACAGTTTGCCAAAGATAATGTAAAAGTTGCTCTTTCAGGTGATGGAGGAGATGAACTATTTTGTGGGTATAATCGTTATTTAATGAGCAAAAAGTTTTCAAATATATCTCGTTTGATGCCATTAACTTCTCGAAAAATTTTAGCCTCTGGAATTCAATTAATATCTGCTCAAAACTGGAACAAAGTATCAAAACTTCTACCAGGTTTAAATAAACATGTAAATTTTGCAGATAAAATACAAAAAGGTTTAAATGTGCTAAAAGCTAAAACATTATATGATTATTATTATATGCTATGTTCTCATTGGCAAAATCCAACTGATGTTGTCATAAATAGTAAAGAACCAGACACGTTATTGACTGAATTCAAACCAGAGCTCACAGGGCTTAATAGTCAGCAGCAAATGATGGTTCTAGATTTTATAACTTATTTACCTAACGACATTCTTGTTAAAGTTGATAGAGCTGCTATGGCATCATCTCTTGAGACGAGAGTTCCTTTTCTGGATCATAAACTCATAGAATATGTTTGGAAAATACCTCATTCTCTAAAATTTAGGAATGGTCAAGGAAAGTGGGTTTTAAGACAAATATTAAAAAAATATGTCCCAGAAAATTTAACAGATAGGCCAAAAAGGGGATTTGGGGTTCCAATCAATGATTGGTTGCGAGGGCCACTTAGAGATTGGGCAGAAAATTTATTAAACGAAAAAAGATTAAAAGAAGAAGGTTATTTTAATCCAAAATTAATTAGAAATAAATGGGCAGAACATCTTTCAGCTAAGAGAAATTGGCAATCAGATTTATGGGATATTTTAATGTTTCAAGCATGGAAAGATAAAGAAAAATAATGAAGCATATATTAATAATTGCAAGCTACGGCCCATCTTTAATAAATTTTAGACTTAATCTGATTAAAAAACTAATATCTAAAGGTTATAAAGTGAGTGTTGCTTCACCTAAGGATAGATTTTCAGATAATTTACAAAAAGAATTAAAAGACTTAGGGGTTAATATAAATATTTTTTCATTCTCAAGTGTGAGTTTAAATTTTTTTAAGGACTATAAAACTATTTTAGAAATTTTTAGAATTATCAAAATATCTAAACCTAACATAGTAATTTCTTACACAGCTAAACCTGTAATATATACAGGCCTAGTATTAAAATATTTCAAAAAAATTAGTTATTTCCCAATGATCAATATATTTGACAAAAATGGCAATACTTTATTTGATAAAGATAGACTTACTAAGTTTGGTCAATTTTTAAGGTCAATTTGCTTAGGTGAGTTGCCTGAACTTTGGAATGTTTTAAAAGGAGAGATGAGTTTGGTGGCCCCTAGACCATTGCTTGAGGAATACTTGCCTTTATATTCTAAAGAGTAATCTAGACGTCATGAAGTTAAGCCAGGTATAATTGGTTGGGTTCAAGTTAATCCAGATTCATCGGGTGTAAAATCCTGAAAAAAAAAAAGTATAAAATTGGATATCTATTATTCTTCAAATATAAGTTTTTATTTAGATATGCAGATATTTTTTAAAATATTAATATTGGTAATATTTATGAAAAAACAGTATAAGGATCTTATAAAAAATAATATTAATTAATCAAAAATCTAATATTTTGAAATTGAAAAATTTAAGAAGTTTTCTTGTAAATACGATTTATGCTGATACTAACGATTCAATCTACACAAGATCTGCCATAAATAAATTATTAAAAGAATATAACGGTAATAGTTTTGTATTAAATATTGGCTCTGGAAATAAACGTATCGCCCCTCATGTAAAAAATTTAGATATTTCCTCAGGACAAAATATAGACTATGTGTGTGATGCTGCAAACATACCAATAGAAGATAATTCTGTAGATTTTATAATAACTCAGGAAGCCTTTGAACATATTTCAAAACCCAAAAAGGCCCTCAAAGAATGTTATAGAATATTAAAAAATGGAGGAAAAATTTATTTTCAAGTTCCATTTATTATAGGATATCATCCAGGTCCGACTGATTTTTATAGATTTACTAGAGAAGGAATGATTAATTTTTTGAGTGATGTTGGTTTTAAAGTTGAGAAAGTAGAGATTACAGTTGCAGGTGCGGTTGGATTTTATAGGATCGCAGTTGAGTTTTTTGCCATACTATTTTCAGGCCCTATATCCAGTCTATATATTCCATTTAAAGGAATATTTGCATTTTTATTGTACCCAATAAAAATGATTGACTTTTGGTTTAGGCTATCAAAACAAAAAGATAGAATTCCAGGCGGCTATTATGCAATTGGTAAGAAAATTTAAAATTACTACAATTATTTAATATATTGGAGAATAATATGAGCTTGGTAGGTCCTTGTCCGCTATTGGTTGAGTATTTATAGATGAAAAAAATTATTATAGTTGCTCCTATATCTGACTCTTTGATCAATTTTAGAGGAGATCTAATTCAAGATATGAAAAATAAAGGTTGTAAAGTAATCACTGTATCACCAACTCCATCAGAAGAGTATTCTAATATCTTTAAACAAAAAAAAATTTCAAATATTTCCATTAATTTTAAAAGAAACAAAATGAATCCTTTAAATGATTTTATTTTACTCGTTAAGTTATTTAAAATATTTAAAAAACAGTCTCCAGATGTTATTTTATCATATGCAATAAAACCAGTTATATGGGGTGGATTGGCTGCAAGATTTTGTAAAACAGATTTTTATGCACTGATAACTGGTCTTGGTTTTACTTTTCAAGGAACCTCATTTAAAAGAAAATTATTAACAAGCTTGGTTGTTATTTTGTATAGAATTGCTTTAAAAAAATCTAAAGCAGTTATTTTCCAAAATAAGGATAATCTTAATCTTTTTGTTGAAAAAGGTATAGTGCCTAGATCGAAAACACACCTTGTAAATGGGTCTGGTGTTGATATTGAAAAGTTCAATATTGAAGTTTATCCAAAAGGTAGTGTTAATTTTTTATGTATTTCTCGTTTACTTACTGAGAAGGGGCTAAGAGAATATGCGGCAGCTGCTAAAATTGTAAAAAAAAAATTCCCAAGTGTTATATTTAATTTAGTGGGAGTTGAGGATACATCCCCTGATGCAATACCTTTAAATGAAGTTAATAGATGGTCAGACTATATTAATTACAAAGGTTCAACTATGGATGTTCGACCACATATAAAAAATGCACACGTTTATGTATTACCATCATATCACGAAGGTATACCGAGAAGTACGTTAGAGGCTATGTCTATGGGAAGAGCTGTTATCACAACAGATGCTGTTGGCTGTAAAGAAACTGTAGAAAATGGTATAAATGGTTTTAAAGTTTCTGTTCGTTCTTTTGATGAACTAGCTGAAAAAATGATCTGGTTTATTGAACACCCAGAACAGATTGAATTAATGGGAATTGAAAGTCGTCGTATAGTAGTAGAGAAATTTGATGTGCATAAAATTAATAAAAAAATGCTATATATTATGAATCTGCAATAATTGCACAAACAATAATTTTTAAGAATGTTTAAATTGAGCTTTAATTATATTATAAGAATTATAAATGCTTAATATTAAAAGAGTTTTTGATTTATTTTTAGTTCTTTTAAGTCTCCCATTAATACTTCCAATTTTATTATTGTTGGCAGTATTAATATTAACTCAATTTAATTTTCCAATTTTATATAAGCAATCTCGTCTAGGTTTAAATACTAAAATATTTAATATATATAAATTTAGAACAATGACTAATGAGCGAGATAAAGATGGAATACTTTTGTCTGATGAGGTTAGACTTAATAAATTTGGAAAATTTTTAAGATTTACAAGTTTAGATGAGTTGCCCAATTTATGGAATGTTTTAAAAGGTGAAATGAGTTTAGTAGGCCCTCGTCCATTATTAGTTCAATATCTAACATTGTACACGATTAAACAAGCCAGACGTCATGAAGTTAAACCTGGAATTACTGGCTGGGCGCAAGTTAATGGACGAAATACAATTAGTTGGGATGAAAAATTAGACCTAGATGTATGGTATGTTGATAATAAGTCAATTTGGTTGGATATAAAAATATTAATTTTAACAATTAAAAAAGTTATTTTACGTCAAGATATTTCAGGAAAAGACAGTGTTACAATGCCTCCATTTAAAGGTTCTGACAAAAATTAACTTAATCTATAATATTTAATTATTAAGCTATTATTATTTTTATCCATAATCATTAAATTTTTATGTATAAAATCAATTAAATTAATCAAACCATTTTTAGATTTTGATTTAATATAAAATCTTGCAAAAACTTGTTTTTCTGTTCCAACCATTCGATTATTGATAACATCATTTAAATATAATCTTTGAACTATTTTAAAAATATTTTTATTTTGTAAAATTGTTTCAAGGTTTTTAATTTTTGAAATCGTACCTTTTTTTAATAATACCCATAACGAGCAAACATAAAGATTATTTAATTGAACATTATTTATTAGAGACAAATTTTTATTATAAAACTTTTTTCCCAAAGATAAATTTATCAACATCTTTAAATAATCAATTTTAAATAAATTTTTTAAGATCACATGTTGTCCTTCACCCTGCAATCTAAAACCAGGATCATAAGGATAAAAAGAATTTTGATAAATCATTCCTTGAACACTGAATATACCATTTTTTATATTCAAATATTTAAACATCTTTTGAAAGAGCAAATTGTATTTATTGATAAATAAATTAACATGTTTACTTTTATAATTATTGCCGTAGCAAACTATTGATTTTGAATTTTTATTAAAATAAGTGGTTCTGTCAGATAATGTTGATAAGTAACTTTTTCCATTAACTATTGTATAAAAAGCTTGCACATCTTGACCAATTAAATATTTTTGACAAATTATTTGTTTTCGTTTCGAGTGTTTTAAAGAAAATTTAAAACTTTCTGATAATTCTTTATTATTTTTACAGACTCTTAAACCTACCGCACCACCTGAATCGTCGGGTTTAATTAAAACAGGAAAAGTTTCTTTTTTTAACTTTATTTTGTCGTTTAATTTTAATCTATATTTTGGGATTATCTTAAATCCATATTTTTTAAGCAAAATATTAAATCTTTTTTTAGATAATAAAAATTTAATTGATTTAGAATTTGTGTATCGTGGAAAATTAAATTTAGCACATATTTTTTCATAATTTGGCAATAAGATATCTACAGTTCCACACATAACTGCATCAATATTGTATTTTTGTATTATGTTTTTTACAAAATTGTAATTTGATCCATCTCCAACAAAACTTTTAAATGCAATTTTTTTAGTTTTAGAAATTTTTTCCATTCCTATAATAAAAGATTGGTATCCTTCACTATTAATAGTTTTTATTAAATCATATGTTTCTGGATTTGATCCCAAAACTAAAACTTTTATTTTTTTTTTCAAATTTTTTAAAATTTAAATAGATTGTTTTTAAAAAAGACTATTAAAATCATAACATTAGATAAAAAATTAACATGCTTTAATTTGAAATACAAATATATAGACAAATTATATATAATTTTATATTTTTAAAATTAACACGCTTTAATTTGCAATACAAATATATAGATAAATTATATATAATTTTATATTTCAAAATTTAATAAGGTAATAGTTATTTTAGATATCAAAACTTGTTTTTTGAGATTATACTTCTTAATGTCATAAGTTTTTTATCTGATTTTATGTAAATTTAGCGTAACATCTGCTATATGTTAAATACAAATTTTACTCCCTGGCCATCTTTTACCGAAGAAGAAACCAATGCTGTTAAAAAAGTTTTATTATCTAATAAAGTCAATTATTGGACTGGAAATGAGTGTCGTGAGTTTGAAAAAGAATTTGCCGTATGGTCAAACTCTAAATATGCGATAGCTCTTGGGAATGGTACATTGGCACTAGATAGTGCATTCAAAGCTTTAGATATTGGAATAGGTGATGAGGTAATAGTTACTGCTCGTACTTATATTGCTTCAGTCACATCAATTGTAAATGCTGGTGCTATTCCTATTTTTGCAGATGTAGATTTAAATTCTCAAAATATTACACCAGAATCTATTCGATCCAAGATTACAAGCAAAACTAAAGCGATTGTTTGTGTTCATTTAGCAGGCTGGCCTTGTGAAATGGATGAAATAATGTATTTAGCTAATGAATTTAATTTATATGTTATTGAAGACTGCTCACAAGCTCATGGTGCAAAATATAAAGGTAAGTCAGTTGGATCAATTGGAAATGTTGGTTGCTGGAGTTTTTGCCAAGATAAAATTATGACTACTGGTGGTGAAGGAGGTATGGTTACTACTAATGATAAATTTTTATGGAGTAAGATGTGGTCTTATAAAGATCACGGGAAAAGCTATGAAGCTGTCTATCAAAGAAAACATCCAGATGGATTTAGATGGGTAAATGAATCATTTGGAACTAATTGGCGTATGACTGAAATGCAAGGTGCAATTGGTAGAATACAATTAAAAAGAATGGAAATTTGGCGTACTAATCGTATCTCAAATGCTAATAAAATATGGGATACAGCAAAGAAGTGTAAAGGTTTACGTGTACCAGATATCCCAAATCATATCGATCATGCTGCTTATAAATGTTATGTATTTGTTAAATCAAATGAATTAAAAAATAAATGGGATCGTGACAAAATTATTAAAGAGATAAATGCATTGGGTGTACCTTGTTATTCAGGATCTTGTCCTGAAGTGTATTTAGAAAAAGCATTTGATAAAACTGAATTTAGACCAAAAAAAAGATTGGCTAATGCAAAAGAGCTAGGAGAAACCTCATTAATGTTTTTAGTTCATCCAACTTTGTCAAAAGATGAAATTAATCAAACATGCAATATAATTACTTCGACTATAAACTTAGCCACTAGATAAATATGCTTAAACAAATAATTAAAAATAATATTAAAGAAATAGTTGTTGGAAATGAAGCTGATGAGAAACTAGTTGATATAAAAATAATTGAAGCTAGAGACTTAACAAATAAAGATCAATCAAGTTCTTTAATTCAAAATCAATCAAATTCAGATAATGATCTTAAAGAATATATTGACCAAAAAAATTAAAGCGAAAATCTGAAATTGAACAATTAAGAAAAGAAGAAAAAGACCCAGTAATTAATTTTAAATTAGATAAAGTTAAGAAATATCTAAATTGTGGGATGGGTTTTGTTAATCCTCATAGCACGATTAATCAACATAGCTTAGGGCATTCTCAAAGTTGGAGGTTTAAAAATAAGAAAAAAGTATAACTATTATGACTAATAATTTTTATAAATCTTGATTGTTATTGTCTTTTGAAATTTCTACTTTATTATTAACCCTTAAATTAAGATCATGTCCATTTTAACTGATTTATCTAAAAATATTATTAATCTTCCACGCTTTACAAAAAGAATAATAGCAATTTTAATAGATATAGGTTTGTGTATTTTTTGTACTTGGCTAGCGTTTTATTTAAGATTAGAGGAACTTGTTAAGATTAATGATGTAACAACTTTAGCTGTTGAGATTTCAATTCTGCTTGCAATTCCAATCTTTTGGCTAATGGGTTTGTATAAAACTATTTTTCGTTTTCAAGGTTCTTCAATAATATTTACAGTGTTTATTGCAACTTCTGTTTATGCGTTATTGTATTTTGCAGTGATCGGTATTTATGGCATTCAAGGCATTCCAAGATCTATTGGTATCATTCAGCCTATTTTATTATTTTTATCAATTTCGTTATCAAGAATATTTATTAAATTTTTATTTTTAATAAATTTTAAAAAATCAAAAAATAAAACTAATGTTCTAATCTATGGAGCAGGGAGTGCAGGAAGACAGTTATTAACTAGCTTAGAAAGCAATTTAGAGATGAAAGTCGTTGGTTTTTTAGATGATGACCCACAATTTCACAGGCAAAAAATATTAGGCCAAACAGTTTATGATCCTTTAAATATTGATAAATTAATTAATAAAAAAGATATAGAGATAATACTGTTAGCTCTTCCTTCAATTACT